>ERZ778516.3-NODE-3-length-246096-cov-17.781703_pt1 | contig 246096 bp, 192 predicted proteins | sample MGYA00510342_ERZ778516 | MGnify/ENA primary metagenome ERZ778516 (study PRJEB29527, sample SAMN07138961) | mouse gut metagenome | material: feces | host: mouse | place: China:Nanjing | collected 2016-01-25 ...
GTAAAACATTCATCCAAATCACCCTCCACGAAGACGCACAGGCCATCGACGAAGTGGTCGTGACGGGCTACGGCTCGCTGCGCAAGGCTTCGTTTACGGGCGCCGCGGCGATCGTGGGCGAAGACGTTCTGTCCAAGAAGACCGACGCCAACTTCGTGAAATCGCTCGAAGGCGCCGTACCGGGCATCCAGATGAACAACTCGACCGGCGCGCCGGGCACCTGGGGTTCGGTCTACGTGCGCGGCCGCGGTTCGCTCAACTCGGGCACGCAGCCCCTCTACGTGATCGACGGCATGGTCGTCAACTCCGACATCGAAGACAGCTACAACTCCACGTCGAACAACTGGATCGACCCGATGGCTTCGGTCAACGCTTCGGACATCGAGAGCGTGACGGTGCTCAAGGACGCCGCCGCCACGGCCATCTACGGTTCGCGCGCCGCCAACGGCGTGATCGTCATCACCACCAAGAAAGGCCAGCAGGGCAACTTCAACCTCAACGTCGACATCAAGCAGGGCTTCGTGTCGATGGCCAACAACAACATGGAGTTCGCCAACGCCGAGGAGTCGCTCAACCTCTTCGCGCAGGGTCGTGCCGCAATCCAAGGCAAAACGCCCCAAGAGTGGTACGACGCCATGGTAGAAGCCTACGCATGGGACGGCAACACCTACGACTGGGTCGACAAGGTCACGCGCAAGGGCTATTACCAGGACTACAACCTGAGCGCTTCGGGCCGCACGGGTTCCACAGGCTTCTACGCCAGCATGGGCTACCTCAATTCGGAGGGTCTGGTCATCGCTTCCGACATGGAGCGTATCTCGGGCCGTCTGAACCTCGACAGCAAGTTCAAATACTTCACCTTCGGCGTCAACACGTCGTATGCCTACTCGACGCAGAACAGTTTCGGCCAGGGCACGGGCGGCACGATGTCCAACCCGATCGTAGCGGCCATCAGCAGCATGAGGCCTTTCTTCCCGTTCTACAATGAAGACGGCAGCTATGCCAACGTGAATCAGTACAATCCCCTTGCGCTCAAGGACTCGAAACTGGGCGACATCTACCGCTCGCAGGTGCAGACGGTCAATGCCAACCCCTATCTCCAGGTCGATTTCGGCAAGGGCATCTACGCCAAGACCTCGCTCGGCGCCAACATCACCGACACGCGCATCTACGACTACTGGAGCGCCGTCTACAACCCGCAGGCCGCCGACTACAACGGTCTGGGCCAGCAGTTCAACTCGAAGAGCAGCGTCATCACCTGGACCAACCTGCTGGGCTGGAACTACACCTTCGACGACAAGCACGACGTAGGCATCATGCTCGGTCAGGAGATGCAGCGCAAGTTCTACCACTACGAGTACTATTCCCGCTCCGACTTCCCCTATGCCGACAACGGCATGCGCGATCTTTCGACGGCAGGTACGGACCAGGGATCGCAATACTACAAGCAGGAGGCTACGCTAGCATCCTACTTCATGGACGCCCACTATTCGTACGACGACAAGTACTACGTTTCGGGATCGTTCCGCCGCGACGGTTCGTCGGTCTTCGGTGCGGAGAGACGCTGGGGTAACTTCTGGTCGGTAGGCGCCAAGTGGCGCATCTCGGGCGAGAACTTCCTCAAGAACAACACGACCGTCACCAACGCCGCCATCCGCGCGTCGTACGGTACGGTGGGTAACCAGGACATCGACTGGTATGCCGCCCGCGGCTTCTACGAGGCCGGCTACAACTACAACGGCCTGCCGGGCATGGTGCCGACCACCATCTCCAATCAACAGCTGACGTGGGAGACCTCGAAGAAGTTCGACGTCGGATTCGACCTTTCGTTCATCGACCGCATCCACCTGACGTTCGACTACTACAACGAGAAAACCAGCGACGCCCTCTACAAGGTTCCCCTGTCGATGACCACCGGCAACGCATCGGTCATGCAGAACATCGGCACGATCCGCAACCGCGGTATCGAATTCGCTGTCAACGCCACCGTCATGCAGCGCCGCGACTTCGTTTGGAGCGCCCACGCCAACGTCACCTGGAACGAAAACGAGGTCGTCAAGCTGGCCACCGCCGATCCGATCATCGACTATTTTTCGATCGTCGAAGAGGGCCGTCCCTACCGTCAGTTCTACCTGAAGGAGTATGCCGGCGTCGACCGCGAAACCGGCAAGCCGCTGTGGTACCTCAACGAGACGGGCGACGAAACCACCTCTAACTACAACGATGCAGCCCGACGCTACCTCGGATCGGCCGATCCGAAGGTGTTGGGCGGCTTCGGCACGAGCATCAACTGGAAAGGCCTCGACTTCAACGTCGACTTCACCTACCGCATGGGCGGCAAGGTCTACGACAGCGGCGCGGCATTCACCGGCTGGGGCATGTCCGAGCGCACCCCGCTGCGCGACGTGGCGCTCAACTCGTGGACCGAGGAGAACAAGGACGCCAAGCATCCGCAGTACATCTACGGCGACCCGTATAACGCCACGAACGACTCTTCGCGCTTCCTGTTCAACGGCAACTACCTGAAGATAAGCAACATTACGCTTGGTTACACGCTGCCCGCCAAGTGGACGAAGAAAGCGCTGATCCAGAAGCTGCGCATCTACGTGTCGGTCGACAACCTCTACACCGTCACGGGCAAGGATTTCGTGGGCTACACCCCCGAGACCTTCACGTCGGGCATCATCGCCTGGCAGTACCCGGCCAACCGCACGTTCACCGGCGGCGTTCAGCTGACGTTCTAACGCAAAGCGATGCACTTAAAGAAACTGACACCATGAAAAAACTGATATTGAAAGGATTCGCCCTGCTGACGCTCGCTGCCGGCGTGTCGTCGTGCGGCAACGATTTCCTCGAAACCGACTATTACAGCGGTCTCGACGTAGAGACGAGTCTCAACTCGGTGAGCAACCTCACGACGGCGCTCAACGGCACCTACTACCGGTTGTACCACTACCAGTTCGCCGGCAACTACGCCATCGCCATCGGCGACGTACCCACCGATCTCTCCTACTGGAACAACCAGACGAACCACTGGAACGACATCTACCAGTTCACCTTCACCGACACGAGCACCTACCTGCTCGCCATTTGGAACATGGGCTACAAGACGGCCGACAACGCCGCCCGCATCATCCAGGCCGCCGAAGCGCTCTATGCCGATGCCGACGAGGAGACCAAGGCCGAACTCGACGCTATCGTGGCCGAAGCCTACGCGCTGCGCGGCTACGCCCAGCTGATGCTGGTCAACATCTACGGCCATCAGATCAAGGTCGCCGGCGCCGACTTCTCGGAGCAGCCCGGCATCGTGGTCATCGACCGCCCCATCAAGGCGCTGACGCAGGTGGAGCGTTCGACGGTAGGCAAGAGCTACGAAGCCGTCATCGGCGACCTGGAAACGTCGCTCACCCGCTTTGCCGCTGCCGGCGGCGACCGCGGCGATCTCTTCTATTTCGGTCAGGCCGCGGTGCAGGGACTTCTTGCCCGCACCTACCTCTACATGGAGCAGTGGGACAAGGCCAAGGAGCATGCACAGAAAGCGCTCGACATTGCAGGCATCACGACGCTGACCTACACGGCCGAGGGCTACAAGGCGCTCTACAACACCAACAACTCGAACGTCGAAAGTATCTTCGCGCTGGCCATCACGCCGTCGCAGAACTGGTCGGCCAACTCGTTCGGCACGCTGTGGACCACCTACAACATGAGCCCCAGTCCGAAGCTGCAGGCGCTCTACGCCGCCACCGACTGCCGCAAGAGCATCATGGGCATGAGCAAAGAGTCGACCGCAGCCGTTCCCGTATACGGAGGCGGCAAACTCGCCCACTTCGCATCGGCCAACCCGGCCAACGCCACCAACTACATCGTCAACGCACCCGAGATGTTCCTCATCATCGCCGAAGCCGAGGCCCAGAGCCCCAACGGTTCGCTCGCCGCAGCGCAGAACGCCCTGCTGACCGTGGCCAAGCGCAATTCGGCCATCGCCGCCGCAGCCGACCTGCCGTCGGACAAGGCCGGGCTGCTGTCGTTCATCAAGGACGAGCGCGCCCGCGAGCTCTTCCAGGAGGGACACCGGCTCTACGACCTGCGCCGCTGGGGCGACAACGCCTCGGTCTACGCCTACTCGGCACCCGAAATCAAGTTCTCCTACAACGACTACAAGATTTCGGACCTGGTCTTCCCCATTCCGGTCGACGAGATCAACTCCGGTTTCGGCGTCAAGCAGAACGACTGGTCGGGCACGCTGCCCCGATAGGTCGCACGACACGCTGCAACCGTTCAGCAAGGAGGATTCCGCCATGGAATCCTCCTTTTTTCGCAGCACCGCTTCCCCGACCGCAGCCGCCTGCATGCCGCAGCGCACAATGCCGGCACGAAACCGCCCCCAACCCGGTTCGAAAAGCCAGCAATTTCATTCCTCCCCTGCTTCCGCGAGCACTGCCGTCACCAGCTTCAACAACGCCCGATTCGGCCTTGCCCCGCACCCGCAACTCCGCCGAAACGGAAAAAATCCGCAAAACAACCGGATTTTCGAACCGTTTGGCACATCATTGTATAGGATCGATAACCTGCGAACTCCGAATATTTTTTGTAACTTCGTGCGCAGAAACACGAAAAAACGAAACACGACATACGCATGAACATCACGGAAATCCGACCCGGCATCCGCTACGTAGGCGTCAACGACCGCACGACCACCCGCTTCGAAGCGCTGTGGCCGCTGCCGGCGGGCGTCTCCTACAACGCCTACCTGGTCGTCGGCGAGCAGGTCGCGCTGATCGACACCGTCGAGTCGCACTTCGGCGACCGCCTTTTCGAGAACATCCGCCGCGAAATCGGCGACCGCCCCGTCGACTATCTGGTCATCAACCACATGGAGCCCGACCACTCCTCGTCGATCGAGGCCCTGCGCCTGCGCTACCCGGCCATCCGCATCGTCAGCAACGCCAAGGCGCTGCAGATGGTCGAAGGATTTTACGGCATCGGAACCAACACCCTCGAAATCAAGGAGGGCGACACGCTCGACCTGGGCGGGCCGACCCTCTCGTTCCACATGGCCCCCATGGTTCATTGGCCCGAAACGATGGTGACATGGTGCCCCGAGCAGCAGACGCTCTTTTCGGGCGACGCGTTCGGCACGTTCGGCGCGCTCGACGGCGGCATCGTCGACACGCAGCTCGACCCCGACCGCTATTGGGACGAGATGCGCCGCTACTACGCCTCGATCGTAGGCAAATACGGCGCTCCGGTGCAGAAAGCCCTGCAGAAGGTGCGCGGACTCGACCCGGCCGTGATCTGTTCGACCCACGGCCCCGTGTGGCAGGAGCGGACGGGCGAAGTGCTCGACCTCTACGACCGTCTCAGCCGCTACGAGGGCGAACCGGGCACCGTCATCGCCTACGGCTCGATGTACGGCAACACCGAACGCATGGCCGAAAGCATCGCCCGCCACCTGGCCGCCGAGGGCGAGAAAAACATCGTGGTGCACAACCTCACCTACACCGACCCGTCGTTCGTGCTGCGCGACATCTTCCGCTACGACACGCTCGTCGTGGGCGGCCCGACCTACAACGGCGCGCTCTTCCCGCCCGTCGCCCACCTGTTGGAGATGCTCTCCGCACGCTGCATTCCCCAGCGCCGCATCGCCTGCTTCGGCTCCTTCTGCTGGGCCGGCTGCGCCGTGCGCAACCTGGACGAATTCGCCCAGCGCATGAAATGGCAGCCCCTGGGTACCTCCGTGGAGATGAAGCAGGGATTCACCGACTCTGCCGACGAGGCCTGCCGCACACTGGCCGCCGCCATCGCCGAACGCTAAAAAAAAACTCAACCGACCCGAACAAAATGAAAATCGCAATCGTTGGAACCGGCTACGTGGGTCTCGTCTCGGGTGCCTGCTTCGCCGAAATGGGTCTCGACATCACCTGCGTCGACACCGACCGCAAGAAGATCGAGAGCTTGCAGCAGGGTATCATACCGATCTACGAACCGGGCCTCTCCGAACTGGTCCGCAACAACGTCGCCGCCGGGCGCCTGCACTTCACCACCGACCTCACGGAGTGTCTCGACCGGGTGGAAGTGGTCTTCTCGGCCGTGGGCACGCCGCCCGACGAGGACGGCTCGGCCGACCTGCGCTACGTACTGGAAGTGGCCCGCACGTTCGGACGCCACATCAACAAATACACGCTTCTGGTGACCAAGAGCACGGTGCCCGTGGGCACGGCCCGGAAGGTGCGCGCCGCAATCGAGGAGGAGCTTGCCAAACGCGGCGCCGACGTGCCTTTCGATGTCGCCTCGAACCCCGAATTCCTCAAAGAAGGTGCCGCCATCAAGGACTTCATGTCGCCCGACCGCGTGGTGGTGGGCGTCGACAGCGAGCAGGCGCGCGAACTGATGACACGGCTCTACCGCCCGCTGATGATCAACAACTTCCGGGTGCTCTTCATGGACATCGCCTCGGCCGAGATGACCAAATACGCCGCCAACGCCATGCTGGCCACGCGCATCTCGTTCATGAACGACGTGGCCAACCTCTGCGACCTGATGGGCGCCAACGTGGAGATGGTGCGCAAGGGCATCGGTGCCGACGTGCGCATCGGCAGCAAGTTCCTCTACCCCGGCTGCGGCTACGGAGGCTCGTGCTTCCCGAAGGATGTCAAGGCGCTGGCCCATACGGCCCACGAATACGGCTACACGATGGAAGTCATCGAAGCCGTGGAGCGGGTCAACGAACGCCAGAAATCGGTGGTCTTCGAGAAGCTGCGGCAGCTGCTGGGCGACCTGCGCGGCAAACGCATCGCCCTGTGGGGCCTGGCCTTCAAACCCGAGACCGACGACATGCGCGAAGCGACGGCCATCACCGTCATCGAACGCCTGCTCGACGCCGGAGCCGAGGTGCTGGCCTTCGACCCGGTGGCCATGACCGAATGCAGGCGCCGCTTCGGCGACCGCATCGGCTATGCGTCGGACATGTACCAGGCTGCCGAGGGTGCCGATGCCGTAGCGCTGCTGACCGAATGGAAAGTCTTCCGCATGCCCGACTGGAGCAGGCTCCGGGCAAGCATGCGCGACAATGCTCTTGTCGACGGCCGCAACATCTACGACAAGCAGGAGGTCATCAAGGCCGGATTCCGCTACTCAGGCATCGGCAAATAGCCCGCTGCCGCGCATCCGACCGGACTGCATCTCCGGACCGCGCCCCCGAGCCCCAATTCGGACCTCCGACCTCCGCTCAACCGCACCCTGGGAGCAAATCCCAAGCCCGGACCTCCGCCCGGCCGTGCCCAGAGCCCAATCCGCCAAGCCCGGCCGCACTCCGTCATGTTGAGCGCAGCGAATCGACGAACGCAGCGAGCTCAGAGACCGCTTGCGGACTCTTCCGAGCAAGGAGGAGAAAGACAAACGAAGTGCAGTCAAACATCTGTTGCTGCCGGAACGGAACAACCCTGCCGGAAAGACCGAACCTGAGCCCTTGGACCCTGCCGAACGCGAAACAGCACGCTGCCGGACCGGTGCGAACCAAACAAAGAAACCCCGGAACCTTGCAGTTCCGGGGTTTTGCGTAGCTGTCGGAGCGCTTATCGGCGCACCTTGACGATGGCCTTGCGGACCTTGCCCTCGCCGACCATGGGCGCATGGCCGTCCTCGGGGAAGAAGACCGAGAACTGACCGGGACGCATGGTGTAATAGGTCTGCGGTTCGTCGTCGAAGAACTGGATGTCCTTGTCGGCGTTGAACGCTTCCCGCGGCTGCGCGAGGTCCTTGCGTTCGCTCCATCCGAAACTCTCGGCCGCCCCGTCGAGGAGCAGCTGGATGTCGATATACTCGTTGTGCACCTCCAGCTTGGCGTCCTCCTTCTTCTTCAGATCGCGTTCCATGAGGTTGACATAGATGTCGCGGCCCTCGAGTTCGTGGATGCCGGGCTCCAGACTCTTCCAGTCGGTCGTGGCGAGCAGTTCGAATGCGCGCTTCATGCGCGGATGCACGTTCTCGTAGAGCGTGGCGTTTTTCAAAGAATCGAGAATCATAGCTATTTTATTGGGTTCATAGTCTTGCTCTTTCGCATCGCGGCTTGGACGGCCGACTTCCATCCGCCCCGGCCCCATGCAAGCCGTCAGTTGCTGTCGGCCAGAGGTTTCAGCCGCACGACCACCGGATAGTGGTCGGAGCAGTCGACGCGCGGCACCTCGTAGGAGAGCGCCCCGTAATGGGGCGTCGCAAGCACGAAGTCGATGCGCATCATGTTGAAAAAACCGCGGTAGGTGTAGGAGTAGCCCTCGCCGCACTCGGCGAACGCATCCCGCAGTCCGCGGGACATCGAACGGTAGACGTACGACATGGGCGTATCGTTGAAGTCGCCGCAGACGATGCGCCGGGCCCGGGCCTCGCGCATGGCCCCGACGATCGAATCCACCTGCACGGCACGCAGCGCGGCCGTATGGCGGAGCCGCCCGGCAATGCTGCGTATCTTGGTCTCGCGGGCCGTGTCGCCGATGAATCCGTGCCCGGTGATGTAGTCGTTGTCGGCCGCCTTGATGGCCGTGGAGTGCAGGTGGTTGTTGAAAACGCGCACCGTGTCGTCGCCCACCTTCAGATCGGCCCACACCGAAGCGCCCGAAGCCAGCACCAGCCCCGACCGCAGCATGCGGAAGCGGCTCAGAATCATCTGCCGCACCTCCGGCTCGTCGCCCATACCGTAATGGGCGACCTCGTATTTCTTGGTCAGCGCGGCGAAACGGTCGCTGCGGTCGGCCAACCGCCGGTTGAACTCCTGCAGGCAGACGACGTCGGGGCGCAGGCTGTCGATCAGCTCCACCACCCGGTCGACGCTGCTGCCGCCCTCCACGTCGTAGAAATTGCGGACGTTGAACGTCATCACCTTGAAGGTGCTGCGGTCATAGCGCTTCTCCTCGTATTCGCGGCCGAGCTGCGGTTTCCAGAAGAGCGACATCCGGAAGAAACCCGCCACCACCAGCAACAGCATCCACCCGGCACGGCCCATCCGCCACCGGATGATCCAGTAGAGCGCCAGCAACACCGCCACGACGTAGAAGGCCGGGGCCGCCAGAGCCAGTACCGGAAAAATGCCCATCTTCGCCGGAGCGACGTAGGGAACGATGAAGATCGCCGGCACGACGATGCCGACGCCCAACGTGAGCAGCGTCAGCAACATATCGACGCACCACATCAGCGGCCCGCGGCGCTTGCGCAGCGACTCTCCGGCATATTCGATATATTTCTCTTCGGCCATCTCAGAAACGGATCACACCGCGCCTCTTCCACCAATAGAGCAGTCCCAGGCCCCACAGCATGCCGCCCACATGGGCGAAATGAGCAATGTTGCCCACGCCATGCCAACCCAACAGCAACTCGATGACGGCATAAATGATGACGAACCACTTGGCCTTCATCCGCACGGGCGGGATGATGAGCATGATGATCGCATCGGGATGCAGCACGCCGAATGCCAGCAGGAGGCCCATCACGGCGCCCGAAGCACCCACCAGCACCATGGGGTCGGCCATGGCCCAGGCGATGCCGGCCTGGATGAGCGCGGCCCCGACGCCGCAGACCATGTAGTAGACGAGGAAACGTTTGGAGCCCAGTTCGTATTCGAGCGTGCGACCGAACATCCACAGAGCGAACATGTTGAAAAACAGATGCTCGAAATTGGCATGCAGGAACATGTAGGTCACGAACTGGTAGCTGCGGAACGCGGAGAGTCCCACCCACAGCGCACCGTAATGTTCGATGAGTCTGCCCCAAGGCATCAGAGCCGTGGCCAGATAGACCAGCACGTTGATGGCGAGCAGGTTCTTGACTACGGGGGGCATGTCGAAAAAGCGATTCATGATGGCGTCGTTTTTTTGCAAAATTAACGGTTTACGGCCGATTATCCCAACTTGGCACGCATATCTTCCGGCAGGATTTCGGCAAAAACGGCCTTGCCCGAAGGCGAATAGGCGATGTTGCCCGTCTCGGCGAGCTGCGCGAGCAATGCGGCGGCCTCCTCGCGCGAGAGGGTGCGCATGGGGCCGCGGGCCGCACCGCGGGCCATGGCCAGGGCGATCTTCTCACGGCGCACGTCGCCCAACGACACAGGCATGGCGAACGCCTGCAACAGCTCGTAAAGCATCTTGTCGATGGCGTCGGCCGGCAGATCGGCCGGCGCACCCTTCACCTCGATGACCCCGCCGCCCGCATAGTCGATGTCGAAACCCAGGGCCGCCACGTCGACGGCGTTCTCCTCCAGCAAGGCATATTCGTCGCCCGAGAGCTCCAGCCGCTCCGGAAAGAGCAACTGCTGACTCACCGACGAACCGTTGGAGAGCATGCGCAGATAGTCTTCATACAGAATCCGTTCGCGGGCGCGCCGCACGTCGACCACCGTCAGCCCGCCGCCGCGCAAAGCCGCGACATAGCCTCCGGCCAAAGGCAGCGGGTCGGTGAATCCGGGGTCGGCGTCGATCTCCAGGCGCTGCTGCTCGGCATCGCCGGCCGAGGGGATGAACTCCAGCGCGCTAGCACCGGCCGGCTCCTCGCTCACGGCGTCAGAAACGAACTCCTCGAACGTCTCGCCGCCCGCAGCAGGCAAGGAGAAACCGCCGCCGGAAAAACCCGGATCGCCGAAATCGCGGAAAGCACCGCCGCCGGACCAGCTTCTCCGCCCGCCCGCAGCCGCACCGAATCCGGGCGCTGCCGTATCCGACACGGCGGAGGGACCCTCGTGGAAAGGGACGTCGAAACCCGTGAAGTCGACGTTGGGGTCGGGAGCCGACGGGTCGACATACTCCTCGCTGAAAGGATTGTAGCTCTCGTCCGACATGGCGCGCGGCTCCGTGTAGACGGCGCCCCGCTCCAGCACGGGGATCTCCACCCCGCCCTCGCGGTCGAAATCCATGGGCGGCACGGCACCGGTCTTGGCCAGCGTCTCGCGCACGGCGGCGTGGATGATCTGCCACACGGCCTCCTCGTCGGCGAACTTCACCTCGGTTTTCTGCGGGTGGACGTTGACGTCGATGCGCGACGGATCGGTCGAGATATAAAGAAAATAGGAAGGCGTGCAGTTCTCGGGGATCAGCTTTTCGTAGGCCTTCACGATGGCGCTCGTGAGGTAGGAACTCTTGAAGAAGCGGCCGTTGGCGAAAAGATACTGCTCCGTATTGCGTTTCTTGGCCGCAGCGGGGCGGCCGATGAACCCTTCGACGCGGGCGATCGACGTGTCGGCCTCGATCTCCAGCAGGTTCTGCTTGATGTGGCGCCCCACCACATCGACGATGCGCCCGGCCAACGACGCAGAGGGCAGCATGAAGATCGGCGCCCCGTTGTCGTAGAGCTCGAACGCCACCTGCGGATTGCAGAGCGCCACGCGCTGGAACTCGGTGCGTATCTGCGACGCCGAAGTGGTGCTTTTGTCCAGGAAGCGGCGCCGGGCCGGGACGTTGAAGAAAAGATTGCGCACGAAGAACTGCGACCCCACAGGACACATCACCGGAGTCTGCGAGGCAAACTGCCCGCCGTTGATCTCGGTACAGGTACCCACTTCGTCGCCCTCCTGACGCGTCTGCAACTCGACCTGCGCCACGGCGGCGATCGACGCGAGGGCCTCGCCGCGGAAACCGAACGTCGAGAGGGCGTAGATGTCGTCGACCGACGAAATCTTGCTCGTGGCATGGCGGTCGAACGCCATCCGCGCATCAATGGGCGACATGCCGCAACCGTCGTCGACGATCTGGATAAGGTCCTTGCCGCCGTCGCGGAAATTGACCTGCACGCGCTTTGCGCCAGCATCGATGGCATTCTCCATCATCTCCTTGACCACCGACGCAGGGCGGTTGACCACCTCGCCGGCGGCGATCTGGTTGGCGACGACCTCGGGTAAGAGTCTGATGCGATCGGCCATGCTATTCGGTATAATCGTTCGGCACCACTACGATGGGCTGCTCCTGCCACTGCGCATCGCTGACATGCGACTGGTCGAACCCGTCGCGTGCCTCCGTGCGGAGCGGGGCGGGAGCTTCGGTCGGCGCGGGGGCCGCACCCAACCCCAGGAAGAGAGCGGTCAGCCGCGGATAGAGCAGGTAGATGAACACCATCGCCACGACTGCAACGGCTGCCAGCTTCCAGATGCGCATGTTCCCGGCGTTGTCCTCGCGGCTGCGGCGTGCAGCCCGTGCGGCATGCTGCGTGCGGATGTACTGCCCGGGGCGGTACTCGCGCCCGGCATCTTCGCTCCGCTCGCCCCGCAACTCGGCGCGGCGCTCCTCGCGCGCTTCTTTCACAGGGTCGTAATAGCGCGGAATATAGTTGAACTTGTTCGCGTGTTTCTTGAAAGGTGTAAAGCCCAGCATAAACGGTCTGTTTGGGAGTCAAAGATACGAATAAGCGAGGGCAAAAGCAAGCTTGCTTGCATTTTGCCGAGTGAGAGTATCTTGGGCGTAGCCAAAGATACGAATAAGCCGAATACAAAACCAAACATAGTTTGGATTTTGCCGAGACGGAGGATTTCTCAGCGCCAGATACGGAAATAAAGTAAAGAAGTCATTCTGAGGAGCCGACAAGCGACGAAGAATCTATGGGCCGGTGCTTGCACGAACCGATTTCGGCCTGCGCCGGGCGACCTTTGGTCGCCGGGGGGGGCGGCACAGGGCCGACAAAGGAGCAACGCCCGATTCAATACAAGTCGTCCCTTACGGAAAACCGGCACACAGGGCCGAGACAAGCACGCTTCAGCGATTGGTAATCAGTTCCCGTCGCAGCCCGCGGAGAACCACTCTCTTCCGGTAAAGAAACGATCGGACCAACACTCCGGGAAAGCCAACCTCAAGACCAACGAAGCACGTGCGACAGATCCGCACATGCTTCGTTCATACTCCGGGCACGCCTTCAAGAATCTCCTACCGGAAAAAGCTCTTCATGCGCTCGAAAATGTTCTGGTTCTTCACCGACTCGGCCTTGCGGAAAGCGGGCTGTTCGGCCAGCTGTTCCACCAGCCGTTTCTCCTCGGCGCTGAGTTTCGAAGGGATGGTGATGTCCACCACGATCAGCTCGTCGCCGCGGCCGTAGCCGTTGACATCCGGGATGCCCTTGCCGCCCAGGCGCAGCACCTTGCCGGCATGCGTGCCCGGTGCAATCTTGATCTTGGCACGTCCGTCGACCGTCGGCACCTCCACCGTACCGCCCAGAAGGGCCATCGTCACGGTGATGTTCAGATTGTGTATCAGATCGTTGCCGTCGCGGACCAGTTCGGGATCGGGAATCTCCTCGATGAGCACCTGCAGGTCGCCGTTCACGCCGCCGTGGCGCGCAGCATTGCCCTTGCCCGTCACCGTGAGGGCCATTCCCTCGCCCACGCCGGCCGGAATGGCGATCTCCACCACTTCCTGGCCGCGCAGCGTGCCTTCGCCCTTGCACTCGTCGCAGGGAGCCGTGATGACCTTGCCCGAGCCGCCGCACGTCGGGCACACGCCCTGCGTCTGCACCCGGCCGAAGAAGGAGTTCTCCACACGCGTCACGTAGCCCGAGCCGCCGCACGTCGAGCAGGTCGCATAGGAGTTCGCATCCTTGGCTCCCGAGCCGCCGCACTTGCCGCAGGCTACGGTCTTGTTGATTTTCAGTTTCTTGGTCACGCCCGCGGCAATTTCGGCCAGCGTAAGTTTCACCTTCACGCGGATGTCCGAACCGCGGTTCACGCGGCGGCCGCCCGACGAAAAACCGCCGCCGAAGCCGCCCCCGAAATGTCCGCCGAAGATGTCGCCGAACTGCGAGAAGATGTCTTCCATCGAGAATCCGCCGAAACCTCCCCCGAATCCGCCGGCTCCGCCCGCCGCACCGGACATGCCGGCGTGGCCGAACTGGTCGTAGCGCGCACGCTTGTCGGGATTCGACAGCACGTCGTAGGCCTCGGCGGCCTCCTTGAACTTCTCCTCGGCTTCCTTGTCGCCCGGATTCTTGTCGGGGTGGTATTTGATGGCCGCTTTGCGGTAGGCCTTCTTTATTTCGTCGGCGTTAGCGTTCTTCTGGACGCCCAATACTTCGTAGTAGTCCCTTTTTTCTGCCATGATCCTATTCTCCTACAACCACTTTTGCGAAGCGCAGCACTTTGTCGCCCAGCATGTAGCCCGTCTGTACGACGTCGATCACGCGGCCCTTCTTGTCGTCGCCCGCGGCAAAGCGCGCCACGGCCTCCGAGAGGTCGGCGTCGAACTCCTTGTCGCGCACTTCGATCTCGGTCACGCCCTTGCGGCGCAGCGCCTCGGTGAACTTCTGCGAAATCAGCATCACGCCGGCCCGCAGCGCTTCGAGATCGTCGCTCTTTTCCATCGCCTCGACGGCACGCTGCACGTCGTCGCGCACCGACAGCATCTCCAGCAGCACGTCGCGGCCGCCGGTGGCCACCAGTTCCATCTTCTCGCGCAGCGTACGCTTGCGATAGTTGTCGAACTCGGCCTGCAGGCGCAGGAACTTGTCCTGCCACTCGGCAACCCGGACTTCGGCCTCGTTCTGCTCGGGCACGGCATCCACTGACAAAGTGTCAGCCCCGCCGTTGGTGTCGTCTGCCACATTGGCACACGGATGCCCCTCGCACGAAGGATAACCGTCGCCCGCCGAGAAACCCTCGTCGCCCTCAACTGCTTCGTTATAAAGCTTTTCCTTTTCCATATCGTAATTGTTTCCGTTTGTTCCGTTCTTGGGTGGCGCAAATTGCATACCAACGGCCGGACGGCAGGCAGGGGCCGCAGCCGGCTTCGGACAACCGCCGCCCGGGGCTCAGCCGATGATGAAGATCGCCGGACGCTTCTGCATCTCGGGCAAGCGCCTGCGGCGCCACTCCGCCACCGGGTGCGTGGCAATGAATTCGCCCGGGGCAGTGATGTCGAGCGCTACGGTGAGCGGCGTTGCCGGCGCAAGAACCTGCAGCAGCTGCTCCATGAGCTTCGCATTGCGGTAGGGCGCTTCGATGAAGAGCTGCGACTGCCCCTCGGTACGGGCCCGCTTCTCCAGCCGCCGGATCGCCTGCGCCCGCTCGGGCGGCTTGACGGGCAGGTAGCCGTTGAAGGCGAACGACTGGCCGTTGAGCCCCGAAGCCATCATCGCCAGGATGATCGACGACGGGCCCACGAGCGGCACCACGCGGATGCCGCGGCGATGGCACGCCGCCGCCACCAGAGCTCCCGGATCGGCGACTCCCGGCACGCCCGCTTCCGAAATGACCCCGGCCGAACGCCCGGCCAACAGCGGAGCGACCAGCTCCTCCACCTCGCGGCCCGCCACGGTGTGTTCGTTCAGCTCCCTGAACTCCAGCTCGTCGATCGGCCGCGCAAAGCCGGCTTTCGACAGGAAGCGCCGCGCCGTGCGGGTGTTCTCCACGATGAAGTAGTCCAACCCCTCCATCACGGTCCGGTTGGCCGCCGGCAGCACGTCCCACGGCGCCGTCTCGTCCGAAATCGGACAGGGAATAAGATATAAAATCCCGAAAGAATTCATGATTCAGAATTCACAATTAATTTCGTCTTCAGATTCGCTGCATCATTCTGAGCGCAAGCGTAGAATCTATATTCGTATCCTCCTGCGGACCGGAGCCTCCCCAGACGGAGGCCCGCAACCATCCGGACAGATGTTTCGCTACGCTCAACATGACGGATGTGCGGCTGTATGTCCCGCATGCTCCGCCCACCAAACCCCGAAAGCCCTACTTTGTCATTCTGAGCGGAGCGAATCGACGAATGCAGCGAACGCAGAGACCGCTTGCGGAGTTTACCAAGCAAGGAGGCGAAAGACAATCGCAGTGCAGTCAAGAATCTATAACCATTAGGGCAACCGATTCTTCCTCGCTCCTCAGCACGACATTTTCACTCTTTCAGATAGATCCGCTTCACCCGGGCCGACACCGAAGTCATGATTTCGTAGGGGATGGTGTCGAGCACGCGGGCCATGGATTCGGGGTCGTTGCCCGGCGTCGGCGAGAAGATGACGGCCTCGTCGCCCTCCCGCACGCCTTCGATGTCGGTAATGTCGATCATGCAGCTGTCCATGCAGATGCGTCCCACGATCGGCGCCGGCTTACCGGCCACCAGCACCGACCAGCGCCCGCAGCCCAGGTGGCGGTCCAGCCCGTCGGCATAGCCTACCGGAATCGTGGCTGTGACGGTCGGCCGCGTCAGTTTCCCGGCACGCCCGTAGCCCACCGTGTCGCCCGCAGGCAGATGCTTGATCTGCACGATGCACGTACGGAGCGTCGACACGGGCTGCAGCTCCGGATTATGCTGCCACCCGAATCCGTAGAGCCCCAGCCCCAGGCGGCACATGTCGAACTGCGCTTCGGGGAAGCGGTCGATCGCCGCCGAATTGGCCGTATGACGGATGACAGGATAGCCCAGCGCGTCGGCCAGCGTCCGGCTCATGCGGTCGTAGCGTGCGATCTGTTCGCGCGTGTAGGCGTCCTCCTCGGGCATGTCCGAGCAGTTGAGATGCGAGAAGACCGAGGCCACCTTCACTTCGGCCAGCGCCGCCAGTACCTGCGCCAGGCGCGCGATCTCCTCCTCCACGAATCCCAGGCGGTGCATCCCCGTGTCCAATTTCACATGGATCGGATAGTGCGTCTCCCCGGCATGGGTCGCAGCCGCGGCGAAAGCCTCCAGCGAACGGAAGCTGTAGATCTCCGGTTCGAGCCGGTTGGCGATCATCTGTTCGAAGCTGCCGGCGTCGGCATTGAGCACCACGATGGGCATCGTGATGCCCCGCTCGCGCAGCAGCACGCCCTCGTCGGCGAACGCCACGGCCAGATAGTCCACGCCCTGGTGTTGGAGCAGCTGCGCCACCTCGAAATCGCCCGCCCCGTAGCTACCGGCCTTGACCATGGCCACGAGCTTCGTTCCGAAGCGGAGTTTCGAGCGGAAATGGTTCAGATTGCGCGTCATGGCGTCGAGATCCACCTCCAGCACCGTGGTATGACTCTGCCGCGACAACGCATGGGCCAGTTTCTCGAAACGGTAGTCGCGAGCTCCCTTCAGCAGCACGGCGCGTCCCGCCACCGCATCGCGCCCCAGGCGCTCGATGCACTCGTCGGTCGAAGCGTAGAAGCGTTTTTCGCACCCGAAGAGCGCCGCGTAACGCCGCAGCTTCGGGCCGATGCCCACCAGAAAGTCGATGCCCGCCCGCGCGACCATGCCCGCCACGCGGCCGTAGAGCTCGTCGTCCGAAAGGCCGCTTTGGGCGATGTCGGAGAGCACCAGCGTACACCGGCGGCCGAGCGCCACGTTATGCAGATAGTCGAGCGCCAGCGCCAGCGAATTGAGATCGAGGTTGTAGGCGTCGTTGATAAGGATCGAATCGTTGATGCCGTCCTTCACCTCCAGCCGCATCGCCACGTGGGGCGCCGCCGAAAAGGTCGGGGCGGCATAGTTCATCGCCGCGCAGAAAGCCTCGACGATCTGCGCGTTGCGGCGCGACGCGGCATTGCCGACCACGGCCTGCGGCACCTCGGGAAAACGCGCCGCATCGATGGGCTTGCGCGCGGCATAGCGCATGGCGATCATGCGCCCCAAAGGCTCGTAATGGCTGTGGTAGATGATTTTGGAAGCGCTGCGCGCCAAGATCATCTTTTCGTCGCATTTCTGTTCCAGACTGACGAAATGTTCCTGGTGCGCATCGCCTATCGACGTGAAGATCGCCACGTCGGGACGGATGATCCGCTCCAGACGCTCCATCTCGCCAGGCTGCGAAACGCCCGCCTCGAAGATGGCCAGCTCCTCGTCGCCCTCGAGCATCAGCACCGAGAGCGGCACGCCCAGCTGCGAATTATAACTCTTGGGCGAACGGTAGAACTTCATGCCCGCAGGCAGTTCCTCGGCGATCCACTCCTTGATGACGGTCTTGCCGTTGGAGCCCGTGATGCCCACCACCGTGCCCTTGAAATGCGCCCGGTGGTAGGCCGCCAGCGATTGCAGCGCCTCGATGGCGTTGCCGACTACCGCATAGCCGCAGCCGGGCAGCGGCTCGACCTCGCGTTCGACCAAAAAGGCCCGCACGCCGCGGTTGTACATCTGCGCGATGAAGTCGTGCGAATCGTGGTTGGCGCCGCGCAGCGCCACGAACATCGGACTGCAGCCCAGTTCGCACGTAAGCGAACGGCTGTCGGTCACCACCGAGCGCACCACGGTGTCGCAGCCCCGGAATTTTCCGCCGCAGATGGCGGCTATGCGCGAGAGTTCGTATTCCATCCTTATTTATATAAGTATCTTGCTATCGGAATCGTTGGTTTCGAAACGTTCGCCCCGGCCGGCTGCAGGGGTCGCATCTTCGATGCGAGCCGGCCTCGGGCGGATAAGTTTCCGCTGCGATCCACAGCCCCGTTCAATTTCGCGTCACTTTGTCGTCAGAGCAGGCGTAGTTTCGCACTTCGTGCCCGCAGCACGCGGATGGGACATACAAGAGGTTCCCATTCGCGGGATGCAACGGAAGTGAGGAAATATGCCCGCTATCCCGGCAAAGCCTACGACAAAGTCACGATCGTAATGCCCGCTCCCCCTCTGTCGGCATGCTCGTCGACGGCTGATTCCACCTCCGGCACCGTGCGCAGATAGCGGCGGATCTCTTCCTTGAGCGCCCCGGTTCCCTTGCCGTGAAGAATCGTCACAGAGCCCACGCCCACCATCAGCGCATCGTCGACGAACTGCTGCACGGCGTCGAGCGCCTCGGAAGCCCGCATGCCCCGCACGTCGATGTGGTCGCGGAAAGCCAGCTTGCGGGCCGAAATGTCGGCCGAAATCACCGTCCGTACCGTCGTCGGGCGCGTGGCCTCGCGGTATTCGTTATTCGAAACGACGGTCAACAGCTCCTTGTCGACAGTCGTAAGTATCTGTCCGAAAGCCACCTGAGCCTTCTTTCCCTTAATGCTGCGCACCTCGCCCACCATCTCCTGGCCGGTCATGCGAACCTTCGAACCCACCTCCGCCTCACGTTTGCGGGGCGGTTCGGGTGCCGGGCCGGCGCTCTGCACGCCCTGCTGGGCCTTGCGTTCGGCACGGCGCTGGCGGCGGCGTTCGATCCGCTCGATCTCGCGGGCGATCTCCGCATCGCGTTCGGCGGCATCGGCCTCGGCGGCGGCCGCCCGGAAGTCGTCGAGTTCGCGGCGCGCCAGCCGCGTGAGTTCCTTTTCGGCCTGCGCCTCGCGGATGGTGCGGATGGTGTTCTCGATCTGCCGGTTGGCATCGGCTATGAGCTGCTGCGCCTCCTGCTTGGCTTTTTTCAGTATCTCCTGGCGCTCGGCGCGTATCTTCGACAGCTGCTCGGCGTAACTCTGCTCCAGCTCCTCCACCTTGCGGTCGGTCAGCCGGATGCGGTCGCGTTTCTGCTCCCAGTAATGCTTGTCGCGCGCGATTTCGCGCAGCTGCTTCTCCAGATTGATGTGGTCCGAACCGGCCTTCTCCGCCGCCGCGCGGATGATCTCCTCCGGCAGCCCTATCTTGCGGGCGATCTCCACGGCGAACGAACTGCCGGGCTTGCCCGTTTCGAGCCGGAAGAGCGGGCGGATGTGCTGCACGTCGAAAGTCATGGCGCCGTTGGCGATGCCCTCGGTGCTGGCCGCATAATATTTGATGTTGGCGTAGTGGGTCGTGATGACTCCGTAGCAACCCTTCTCCAGCAGCCGCTCCAGAATGGCTTCGGCAATGGCGCCGCCGATGGTGGGTTCAGTGCCCGATCCGAACTCGTCGATGAGCACCAGTGTACGGTCCGAAGCGCCGGCCAACATGTTCTTCATGTTGACCAGATGCGACGAATAGGTCGACAAGTCGTTGTCGATCGACTGCTCGTCGCCGATGTCGATGAAGACCGAGCGGAAAACCGGCAGCTCCGAAACGGCCGACGCCGGCACGGGAAAACCGCACTGGAACATATATTGAACGATGCCCGTGGTCTTGAGACACACCGACTTGCCGCCGGCGTTGGGGCCCGAAATCACCAGAATGCGTTTGTGCCGGTCGAGCTGCATGGTCAGCGGCACGATCTCGCGGCCCTGCGCCCGCAGGGTCTGCTGCAGGAGCGGATGGCGGGCCTCCTTGAGCACCAGGCGGTCGTCGGTCGATACGATGGGCTTCACACAGCCGTTGTCCGAGGCCCAGCGCCCTTTGGCACGCAGCATGTCCACCTCGGCCAGGCAGTCGCCCGAAGCGGCGATCAGCTCGGCGTCGGGACGCACCGATTCGGTGAACTCGGTGAGAATGCGGACGATCTCGCGCCGCTCGGCATACTCCAGTTCGTGCAGCTCGTTGTTGAGCTCGACCACCTCGACGGGCTCCACGTAGAAGGTGCGGCCCGTGGCCGACTCGTCGTGGATGAAGCCGTTGAGCTTGCGTTTGTTGGCCGCCGAAACCGGAATGACGGTCTTGCCGTCGCGCACGGAGAGCTGAGCGTCGGCCTCGACGATGCCGGCGCTTTTGGCTGCGGCGAGGACCTGCTGCAGGCGCTTGGCCGCCTGGCCCTCGCGCTCGCGGATGGCACGCCGGATCTGCGCCAGCTCGGGCGAAGCCGTATCCTTCACTTCGCCGAAACGGTCGACGATGGCATCGATGCGCTGCACGATGGCAGGAAACGACTCGACGCCCCGCGTACGCTCGAACAAAGCAGGATAAGCGCGCTGGCGCCCCTCGATGAAAGCCACCACGGCACCCACCGTAGCGAGCGCCCGACGCAGCGTGACGACCTCCTCCACATCGAGGAAAGCTCCCTCGACGCGCAGTTTGGCTACGATATGGTCCGTATCGGGATAGTCGCCGCCCGGGAAATCATGCTCCATTTCCAGAAGCACGCGCATCTCGTCGGCCAGCGAAAGGCGCCGCTCGATCTCCTGCGCCGAGGTGCTGAACGTCTCGGCGGCAAGCAACGAGCGGGCGGCGCGCATCGTACAAAGCGCCTCGACCTGGCCGCGCAGGCGGTCGAAACCGATCTTTTGCTCGAAAGACCCAGGATAGATCATCGCCTACTCCGCCCGCAGGGCTTCCTTGAGCGAGTCGCGTTTGGCCCGGGCGGCCTCCTTGGCGGCCCGCCGCTGGGCGCGCTCCTTCGCTTTCTCGGGATCGCGACCGAAAATCGACAGATGGACGTAACGGCCCGGATAGGCCTTGACATCGGCCAGCAGCGCCGACAGATTGCCCGAAGCCACGGTGAGCGAATCGTAGAGCGCCTTGTCGTTGAGCAGCATGCCCAGCGTGCCGTCGCCCTCGTCGATCTTGTGCATCAGAGCGTCGAGCGTCGAGACGGTGCGGGTGAGCTTCTCGGCGAACTGCTCCTCGTCAAGCGTCAGAGCCACCCGGTTCAGGCTGCCCACGATGCTGTCGACGCGCCCGGCGTTGTTCCCGAGCATCTCGGAAAAGACGGCCAGGTTCTCGGTGGCCGACTTCAGGTGCTGCTTCTCGGTGACGAGCAGGTCGTTCATGTTGCCCGACAACGAATTGAGGTGCGACAGCGTACCGGTGATGCTTTCCCCGTTGGCCTCCAGCAGGCTGTTGACCGTATTGAGCGTGCGCGAGAGGTCGGCGGTCACCTGCGAAACCTTCTGCTTGACGAAATCGAGCTCCGAACCCGCCATGTCCATCAGGTCGCGGTCGCGGCCCGAGCGGATGGTGTCGCCCCGCTCGAACCAGGTGGTCGCCGTGCCGAAGACGATCTCGATGGCTTTGGAACCCATCAGTCCGTTGCTCACGATCTTGGCCTCGGAGTCGGTGGGGATACGGTACGAACGCTTGATGGTGAACTGCAGCACCACCTCGTCGCTGCGCGAGGGATCGAAAGTGATGGCCGACACGGTGCCGATCTTCACCCCTTTGACCATGATGGGCGAGGCGGTCTGCACGCCGTTCACCCGGTCGTAGACCGCATAGTACTCCACATTGCGGCCGAATACGTCGAATCCTTTCAGAAACCGGATTCCGGCCCAGGCCGCGCAGATCATCGCCACGGCGAAGATACCGATTTTCGCTTCTCTTTTCATCTTATGCTGTTTGTTTTCTTCACTTCACGATCCGTCCGCCCTGGCACCTCACGATAAAGGCGTCGGGGAACGTCTTGCGCACCGCCGCCACCTGGCGCTGCGCCTCCTCTTTGGTGGCGCACTCGCAGACGCAATATTTATAGCGGTACACTCCGTCGGCCAGATACTCGCGCACATCGCCCGAATAGTTGCGCAGCTCGGCCGAGTTGCGCGCCACGGGATTCTTGCTCGACAACACCTGGATGGCGAAACGCACCTGGTCGCCGCTGCCGCCCGCCTTGGCCACCGGCCGTGCCGGGTCGGGCTTCGCTTTCGTCTCCGACTTAGCGGCCGGAGCGGGTTTGCCCTTCGAATCGGCTTTTGCTTTCGGATCGGCCGGCTTGGCCTTCGGGTCGTTCTTCGCTTTCTGATCGGCCGGCTTGGCGGGAGCTGCCGCCGGTTTGGCCGCCCGGTCGGAACCCGGCTGGGCCGTGTGTGCCGGCGCTTCGGCGTTCTCCGCCTTGCGGGCCTCCAGCACATGGGTCGAATAGTCTTTCACAGCCTGGAACAAAGAACGTGCTATCTCGTTCTGCCCCTTCTCCGACTTCATGTAGGCGGCCTCCTGCGGATTGGAAAGGAACCCGATCTCGGTCAGCACGCCCGGCATGTCCGTAGCGTAGAGCACGCGCAACAACTGCGGCTTGACTCCGCGCGACGAACGCCCGCAGCGCACGAAGTTATTCTGAATGCAGCGGGCCATGGCCGTGCTGTACTCGCCATAGGTGAACTGGAGGTTCTGGATGTAGGCCCGCACGATGGCCGCCGTCCGTTCGTCCGACATGTCGATCAGATCGTCGCGGTTGTTCTCGTAGAGGGCATCCTCGTTATAGCGCTGCTCCTTAGAGCTCTCGCCCATGACGAGGGTCTCCGTGCCCCGCGCCGCCGCAACGGGCGCCGCGTTGACATGGATCGAGACGAAGAGATCGCCGCCCGCCTTGTTGGCAATGTCGGCACGGGCCTGCAGGTCGTCGATCTTGGTGGCGGCCAGCGCCTTGTCGCTCTTGCGCGTGTAGACCACCTTCACGCCGGGCATCCCCTCCTCGATCAACTTGCCCAGTTTCAACGCCACGTCCAGCGTCAGCGTCTTCTCGTACGTACCGAAATAGTGCGCTCCCGGATCGTCGCCGCCGTGACCCGCATCGATCACCACCACCTGCACGCCGTGGGCGACATGCTGGGCGGTCGCGACGTTCGTCCGAACGGCCGCGATCAAGGCAAGCAATAAAATATGACAAATACGTCCGTGCATCTTTTCTGTGGTGCCGAAAATACTCCGTCTCGGCATAATCAAGCTGGCGCTTGCTTCTGCGCTCGACTTTTCGTCCTTTGGCTGGTGCCGAAGATACTCCGTCTCGGCATAATCAAGCTGGCGCTTGCTTCTGCGCTCGACTTTTCGTCCTTTGGCTGGTGCCGAAGATACTCCGTCTCGGCATAATCAAGCTGGCGCTTGCTTCTGCGCTCGACTTTTCGTCCTTTGGCTGGTGCCGAAGATACTCCGTCTCGGCATAATCAAGCTGGCGCTTGCTTCTGCGCTCGACTTTTCGTATCTTTGCCGGGTCCGAAACGGCCGCGCGACATTGCGCAACCCCTGTTCCGGGCTGTTTTGCCGACTTGTCGGCAAAGTTACGCAATTTTTCGGAATTTTGACTTTTTCGAGGGTAAAATATCTTCTGTCGGCGGCCATCGTCGTCCTCTTCGCCCAGGCGCTCTGCGGCTCAGCAGCTCCGGTGCGCGGCGAAGCGTTCCGCACGGCCGACTCGCTTGCTGCGAACGATACCGCTGCGGTCCGGGCTCCGGAAGGGCGCCTGACCGACCCTGCCCCCTCGCGCTCCCAACGCCGGAACGCCCGCCGCAATCTCCGCGAAGAAGAACGCCGCCGCGACGAATTCAATGCCCTGCCACAAGAAGTGCGCGACTCCATTGCCGGTGCGCAACTCGACTCGCTCGTGGCCCGCAAGGCCGACTCGCTTGCCGCTAACGACACGCTCCGGCGCGACACCGTCGGACGCCTGCGCCCGGCCCAGCCCTTTCTCGACGACCCCATCACGGGACAGAACGCCGACTCGCTGGTCTACGACGTGCGCAACAAGATGGTCTACATCTACAACCAGGGCGACGTCACCTACCAGAACAGCAACCTCAAGGCCGACTACATGCAGATCGACATGGACTCCAAGCTGATCTACGCCTACGGCAAGCCCGACACGCTCGACGGGCGCCCCGTGGTCACCAAGCCCGAGTTCACGGAAGGGTCGGCCTCCTACCGGATGGACACCATCACCTACAACCTCTCCTCCAAGAAGGCCAAGATCAAGGGCGTGGCTACCCAGCAGGGCGACGGCTGGCTGGTGGGCGGCAGTGTCAAGAAGATGGCCGACAACACCATCAACATCCAGAACGGCAAATACACCACCTGCGACCACACCGACCACCCCCACTTCTACCTTGCCATGACCAAGGCCAAGGTCATCCCCGGCAAGAAGGTGGTCAGCGGCCCCGCCTACCTGGTCATGGAGGACGTACCCATCTACTTCCTGGGCATCCCGGAGGGATTCTTCCCCATCAACCTGGGTCCCAAATCGGGTTTTCTGATGCCCACCTACGGCGAGGAGTACACCAAGGGATTCTTCCTGCGCAATTTCGGCTACTACTTTACCATGGGCGACTACGCCGATCTGGCGCTGCGCGGCGGATTCTACACGCTGGGCTCGTGGGAGGCTTCGGCCGCCTCGCGCTACGTCAAGCGCTACAAGTACAGCGGCAACCTCGACCTGCAGTACTCCAACGTCAGGGTCGGCGACAAAGGCGACGCCGACTACATCAAGCAGAACAACTTCCAGATCAAGTGGACCCATTCGCAGGACCCCAAGGCCAACCCCGGGTCGACCTTCTCCGCCTCGGTCAACTTCGCCACCAGCGGCTACAGCCGCTACTCGGCCACCAACCTCGGCGACATGCTGGCCACGCAGACCAACTCCTCGATCTCCTACTCGAAGAACTGGGCCGGGACCCCCTTCTCGCTCTCGGCCAACATGGCCGTGTCGCAGAACTCGCGGGACAAAACGCTCTCCGTGACGCTGCCCACGGTCGTTTTCAACGTCTCGCGCATCCATCCCTTCAAGCGCAAGGAGCGGCAGGGCAAGGAACGGTGGTACGAGAAGATTTCGCTGCAATACACCGGCAAGCTGACCAACTCGGTGACCACCACCGAAAACAAGATCTTCACCAAGGAGACGCTCGACAACATGCGCAACGGCATCGAGCACACGCTGCCCGTATCGGCGCAGTTCAACCTTTTCAACTACATCAACATCTCGCCGCAGGCCAACTACTCCGAAAAATGGTTCTTCAAGCGCACGATGCTCGACTGGAACCCGGTGACGAACCAGACCGACACCACGCGCCAACACGGTTTCTACCGGCTCTACAACTACAACTTCAGCGTCTCGGCCGGAACCACCGTCTACGGCATGTACGACTTCACGAAAAAGAACCGCAACCGCAAGCTCCAGGCCATCCGCCACACCATCACCCCCGACGTGAGCTTCTCCTATGCGCCCGACTTCGGCCACCAGAAGTACGGCTACTACCGTTCGCGCCAGATCGACTCCACGGGCCGCTTCGCCACCTACTCGCCCTACGCCGGCAACGCCTATTCGGTGCCTTCGTCGGGACGCTCGATGCAGCTCGGATTCTCGCTCAAGCAGAACCTCGAGATGAAAGTGCTTTCCAAACGCGACACCTCGGGCGTGAAGAAGATCAAGCTCATCGACGAACTGCGCATCAGCGGCTCCTACAACTTCCTGGCCGACTCCATGGGGCTTTCTAATATCTCCGTAGGGTTGCGCACCACGCTCTTCAAGAACTTCGGCCTCAACCTCTCGGCCACGCTCGACCCCTACCGACTCACACCGCAGGGACAGCGCATCAACAAAATCCGGCTCCCGGGCCGCGTAATCTCCACGGGCTGGTCGTTCGGCTACACTTTCAAGTCGCGGCAGGACCGCTCGCAGCCCGCCATGAACGACATCACCAGCATCCCGCCCGAGTACCAAAATCCCTACTACGATCCCTACGGCACAATGGACCCCGTCCTGCGGCGCCAATACATGTCGCAGGCCTACTACGACTTCTCGCTGCCGTGGAACTTCGGATTCAACTATTCGGTCAGCTACTCGAGTTCGCCCTACAACAACGGCACGACGGGCTATCGGCGCAACGTCTCGCAGACCATCGGCTTCAACGGCTCGCTCACCATCACCGACAAGACCGGCATCACCTTCAGCGGCGGTTACGACATCCAGAACAACAAGCTCACCACCTCGCAGATAACTATCACGCGCGACCTCCATTGTTGGCAGATGTCGTTCTCGTGGATTCCGTTCGGCCACTACCGCAGCTGGAGTTTCAACATCGGCGTGAAGGCTGCGTCGCTCTCCGACCTCAAGTACGACAAGTCGCAGTCGATGTACGACAACATGTACTGATTCCATTCGGTGCGGTTCGGAATCCCGACGGCCATCATCGGACGAAGAGTCCGTACCGGCAATATTGTTCTGCCCCTCGCTTTGGACAGGACACACGAACGGGAAGCGCTCAGGCGACGAAAAACAGCCCCTTGCAAAGCTGAGAGAGACCGGTGTTTTTTCAGCGGCGCATTTTTACCTATTATAATAGCAGTCTCTCCGGCCCGGAGTGGCAGGGACCACGGTTCCTTGCAGACATGCTTCCCCGGCTCGGCAAAGTTCAAGCACGCTTGATTCGGTGCCCGCAGTTTTTCGGAAACGGTCTCGTCAGTGCGGCCATGTAGATTCAGCAATCCGCTGACGGCATAAGACGCGGGTGGGTTAAAGGAATAGATGTTTGCAGGTAATTCGCAGCGTTGAGTGAGCCGCAGCCGGTTCTCGGTTTTAATAGTGGTACAAGAGACATTCTCGTGCCGAAGCCAGCGGGGCGAGCCCCGTTAAGAACGGGGATTTGTAAATTCTGCGAGCCTCCGCAGGGCGAGGATTCGGCTCGCACGGCTAAAGCCGGATTTCTCCGCAAACCGAACATAGAACAGCCAATTCCCACTTTTCAACCTGCGTTGCCGCCAGTTGTATATTCCAGTCTGCCGCGGAGTTTGCGAACAATGAATAGTACGGTCCCAACGCGTTGTGCGAATCGCAGTTCTTCCCGTTTTGTCATTCTGAGGAGATCGGAAGATCGACGAAGAATCTGATTCTTTATCGTTCGTCATAGATTCTTGACTGTACTTCGTTTGTCTTTCTCCTCCTTGCTCGGCATAGTCCGCAAGCGGTCTCTGCGCTCGCTGCGTTCGTCGATCCGATTCGCTCAGAATGACAAAGTAGGACTTGGGATTCGGGCGCAGCCTGCGGGGCACGCTTGCGGGCCTCCGCCGGCCAGGGCTGCGGCCCGCACGGCTCGGAAAGCCGCCCGACGCATTGACATTTGCAGCAAAAACCATTGTTCAGCACCCTCCGCCGCATTCCATTCAGCGATTGCTTCACAACGCCTGCTGCGGGCTACCGCTTCCATGAGACGGGAGCCTTGGCGAATACCGGCACGATCGGCACAGCCTGGTCGTCGTCGCCCTCAGCGGCGGAGAACACAGGCGCAAGCGACCTCTGGTGCCACGCAGCGGGCGTGAAGCCATTGGACTCCAGTGGCCGAGCCCACGGTTTTCCCGTGCGCTGCGTCCAGCATCTACAGACTGCTTTCATTCTTTTTGCCCTACCCTTGCGAACAGACAGGGCGCCGGTTGTAGCCGGCGCCCTGCTTCGTCGGGGATTGCCCCCCCCCGACCGTATCGAAGGCTGTCAATGGGTGGCATCGCCGATCGCCGCGGGATCGTGCTTGTACTTGAACACCAGCGCAAACACCAGCGCCACGCAGAGCGCATAGCCGGCAAAAATCAGCCACGATGTCGACCAGCCGGCGATCATCGCCGCATCGGAACCCTGCGAATAGACGAAACGGTTCACCACGGCCTGCGCACCGAGCGTGCCGATCGTAGCGCCGACACCGTTGGTCATAATCATGAAAAGACCCTGCGCCGAGGAACGGATGGCAGTGTCGGTCTCATTGTTGACGAAAAGCGACCCCGAGATGTTGAAGAAGTCGAACGCCACGCCGTAAACGATCATCGAGAGGATGAACATCCACACGCCGCCGCCGGGGTTGCCCAGTCCGAAGAGACCGAAGCGCAGGACCCAGGCGAACATGGCCATCAACATGACGTTCTTGATGCCGAAACGCTTCAGGAAGAAAGGAATCAGCAGAATGCAGAGCGTCTCCGAAACCTGCGACAGCGAGATAAGCGCGTTGGCATGGTTGGCACCGAACGTCGACGCATACTCGGGGATGTTGCGGAACGACGTGATGAACGGGTTGGCGAATCCGTTGGTGATCTGCAACGAGACGCCCAGCAACATGGAGAAGATGAAGAACAAGGCCATCTTCTTCTGTTTGAAAAGCGTGAAGGCGCGCAATCCCAACGCCTCGACGAGACTCTTTTTCTCGCCGCTGCGGTCGACCGGGCACCCGGGCAGCGTCATGGCATAGAGGGCCAGCATCGCCCCCAGGACGGCGCACTGCACGAACTGCATGTAGGTGGTCTGGAATCCGGCGACGTCGCACAGCAGCATCGAGCAGATGAAACCCACGGTGCCCCACACGCGGATGGGCGGGAAGGCCTTGACCGTATCCTGCCCGCTCTTCTCCAGCACGGTGTAGGCCACCGAATTGGAGAGGGCGATGGTGGGCATGTAGAACGCCACGCTGAACGTATAGAGCGTGAACAAAATGCCGAACTGCACGTCGGCGCCCGTGGCGAAGGCGTAGTAGCCGGCCGCACCCATGAAGAGGGCCGCCGTCAGATGACACAGCCCCAGCAGCCGCTGCGCCGGCACCCAGCGGTCGGCGACGATGCCGATGACCGCCGGCATGAAGAGCGACACGATGCCCTGCACGGCATAGAAGATGCCGATGTGCGACTCGAGATCGACACCGACCAGGTAAGACCCCAGCGACGTGAGGTAAGCGCCCCAGATCGCATACTGGAGGAAGTTCATCACGATAAGGCGGAACTTGATTCCCATAACGGTTCGTTTTTATGCACCTTTTCCGGCCTCGGCAGGGCCCGGAATTGCCGGTCCGCTCCTCGGCCTGTCGAAAAGGTCGGTTTTACGGTTTTTATTTTGGTTGTTCGTTGTCTGCGGAGCAATTGAAACAAATGTACAAAAAATTTTTCGGAAAATTCTTTGCAATTGCAAAATAAAGTCCTACTTTTGCACTCACAAAAATTGAGCTATGGTGTAATGGTAACACAACAGATTCTGGTCCTGTTATTCCAGGTTCGAATCCTGGTAGCTCAACAGAACGAAAAAGGAGAGGTCGGAAGACTTCTCCTTTTTCGTATCCGTCGGCGCTGGTTTTCCGCTTCCGGCAGCATAGCGGCGAGCCCCGTTTGTGCATAAAACCCGCCTGGGGCAGGCAAAGAAAAACCGCGCAACCCGAAAGCTGCGCGGTTTTCAATCATCGGGAATCCGGTTCCCGACCGCGGGTTCGTCGCTTTTCCGGGAATAGATTTCCGGAAAAGCCGGTCATCATTCATTCGTTCTCTTTCCCCAGCCCCATCTTCTCGATAAGCGCTTTGGTCTCGGGCTTGTGGCCGCGGAAACGCACGTAGAGCTCCATGGGGTCCTCGGTACCGCCCTTCGAGAGGATGTTTCCGCGGAACGAATCGGCCACTTCACGGCTGAAGATGCCCTTCTGCTTGAAGAGCGAGAAAGCATCGGCCTCCAGCACCTCGGCCCACTTGTAACCATAATAGCCGGCCGCATAACCGCCCGAGAAGATGTGGCCGAACGACGGAGCCATTGCCGTGCCGTCGACCACGGGCAACACCTGCGTGGGAGCCATCGACTCGCGCTCGAACGCCAGCACGTCGCCCTCGAACGGCTCGGCGATCGTGTGCCAGGCCATGTCGGTCATGCCGAACGAAAGCTGACGCACGTTGCCGTAGGCCGCAAGGAAGTTCTTGGCCGCCACGATGCGCTCCACGATCTCGGCCGGGATGGGTTCTCCCGTCTCGTAGTGGACGGCCCACAGGTCGAGGAACTCCTTCTCGGTAGCCCAGTTCTCCATGATCTGCGAGGGCAGCTCCACGAAATCACGGTAGACGCTCGTGCCGGTCTGCGACTCGTAGACGCCCTCGCCCAACATGCCGTGGAGCGAATGGCCGAACTCGTGGAGGAACGTTTCGACCTCGTCGAAAGTCAGCAGCGAGGGCTTCTCCTCGGTGGGCTTGGTGAAGTTCATCACCAGCGACACCAGCGGACGCGTCTCTTCGCCGTCGACGATCTTGGCACCGCGGAACTCGGTCATCCAGGCCCCGGCGCGCTTCGACGCACGCGGGAAGAAATCGAGGTAGAGCACCGCCATGAAACGACCCTTGTCGTCGGTCACGTCGTAGACCGTCACGTCGGGATGGTAGACGTCGACGGAGGTGTTGGGCGTGAAGTTGAGCCCGTAGAGCTTATTGGCCAGCAGGAAGACGCCTTTCTTCACGCTGTCGAGCTTGAAGTAGGGCTTCACCACCTCGTCGTTGAGCGAATATTTGGCGTCGCGGTATTTCTGCGAGTAGTAGGCCCAGTCCCAGGGCATCAGCTCGCCCTCGAAACCCAGCGAGGCGGCATAGTCGCCGACCGTCTTGCAGTCCTGGTCGGCAAAGGCTTTCGTCTCGTCGAGAAGCTCCTGCAGGAACGAGGTCACCGTAGGGGTGTCCTTGGCCATGCGGCGCTCCAGCACATAGTCGGCATAGCACTTGTAGCCCAGCAGGTTGGCGATCTTCAGACGCGTATTGGCGATGGCCTTGACGTTCTCCAGGTTGTCGAACTCGCCGCCCACGCCGCGCGAATTGGAGGCCCGCCACAACTGCTCCTTGAGCGCGCGGTCGGACGAATAGGTGAGGAACGGAACATAGCTCGGAGCCTGCAGCGTCACCGTCCAGCCCTTTTCGCCGCGGGCCTTGGCCTCGGCGGCCATCCCTTCCTTCACGAAGCCGGGCAGTTCGGCCACCTTCGCCGGATCGGTGATGTTGAGCGCATAGGCGTTGGTCGCCGCCAGGCTGTTCTGGCCGAACTTGAGGGTCAGCGCCGAGAGCTCGGAGGTGTACTGGCGGTAGAGCTCCTTGTCCTCGTCGGAGAGCGCCGCACCGCTGCGCGCAAAACTCTTGTAGGTGTCTTCGAGCAGTTTTTCGTCGGCCTTGTTGAGGCAGAAGCCCGGGTGCTCGTAAACATACTTCACGCGCTCGAAGAGTTTCGGATCGAGCGAGATGTCGTTCGAAAGCTCGGTCAGCTTGGGCTGGATGCGCAGCGAAATCTGCTGCATCTCCTCCGAAGCGTCGGCGCTCAGCAGGTTGTAGAAAACGCCTTCGATGCGGCTGAGGAGTTCGCCGCTCCGCTCCAGGGCCACGATCGTGTTGCCGAACGTAGGTTTCGCCGGATTGTTGACGATGGCTTCGATCTCGGCACGCGAGCAGGCGATGGCCGCATCGAACGCCGGTTCGTAGTGTTTCAGCTCGATTTTCGAAAAGGGAGGCGTCGCATGGGGCGTGTCCCACTCGGCCAGCAGCGGATTGGAGGTGTCCAGATCGGGCAGCTGCGCCTTGGGGATCGAATTGTCGGCGCATCCGGCCGCAAAGGCTGCAAGGGTCATAACCAAAAGTGCTTTTTTCATTTTTTCAGCAATATTGTTCAGGGTTCTTCATTAGCATGAACAAGGAGGAGCCCCTCCCGTTATTCATTATTCGTTTCCGGGCTGGGTTCCACCGCCAGCGAATCGGCCTGGGGCGCAGGGCGCTCCATCAAACCGCGCGCCACGAGCATCGCCGTCTTGTCGGGATTCTTCCCGCGGAAGGCACGGTACAGCGTCATGCCGTCCTCCGAACCGCCGCGCGACAGCAGCCGGCGGAAACGGGCGGCCACCTTGCGGTCGAAAAGGTCGCCGCTCTCGCGGAACGCCTCGAAAGCGTCCTTGTCCAGCACCTCGGCCCACGTATAGAAGTAGTAGCCGGCCGAATAACCGCCGTCGAAAATGTGGCTGAAATAGGGATAGCGGTAGCGGGGTTCGATCTGCGGGATGAGACCCCGCTTCTCGTTGAGCGCGCGGCGTCCGAACTCTCCGACGTCGAACGGCTCGTAATCGCCGATCGAATGGATGTCCATGTCCGAAAGCGCGGCGGCGATCAGCTCGGTGGTCACGAATCCCTGGTTGAAAAACTCGCTCTTGCGCAGCTTCTCGACCAGATAGGCCGGGATGGGTTCGTCGTTGCGGTAGTGCACGGCGTAGAACTTGAGCATTTCGGGTTCGAAGGCCCAGTTCTCCATCACCTGCGAGGGCAGCTCCACGAAATCGCCCTCGACCTCCGAAAGGCCGCGGTACTTCACGTCGTGGAACAGGAAGTGGAGCGCATGGCCGAACTCGTGGAAAAGGGTCTCCGTCTCGTCGAGCGTCAGCAGTGCCGGCGTGTTGCCCGTCGGACGCGTGAAGTTGGCGACGATCGACACCACCGGAGCCACCCGCTCGCCGTTGTCGTCATAGCGCTGTTCCACGTAGTTGCCGCACCAGGCGCCCTGGCTCTTGCCCTCGCGCGGGAAGTAGTCGAAGTAGAGCACGCCCAGATGCGACTCGTCGGCGTCGAGCACCTCGTAGGCCGTCACGTCGGGATGGTAGACCGGCACGGCGAGCGGCCGGAACGTGATGCCGTAGAGGCGGTTGGCCAGGAAGAAGACGCCCGACTGCACGTTCTCCAGCGAAAAATAGGGCGTCAGCATCTCCTCGTCCAGCGCATAGTTCTTCCTGCGCAGCTTTTCGGCATAGTACCACCAGTCCCACGAGGCGAATTCGCCGTCGGGGTGGTCCTGCTTGAAGAGGGCCTCCATCTCGGCCAGTTCGCCCTGGGCGCGTTTCAGCGCCGGAGTCCAGATTTCGTCCAGCAGGGCGTAGACCGCCTCGGGCGTGCCGGCCATCTCGTCGGCCGTGACATAGGCGGCGTAGGAGGGATAGCCCAGCAGGCGGGCCTTCTCGGCACGCAGACGCACGAAATCGTTGATCAACTGCCGGTTGTCGTATTGGTCGCCGTTGGAGCAGCGGTTCAGATAGGCTTTGTAGATCCGTTCGCGCAGATCGCGGCGCTTGGAATAGGTCAGAAAAGGAATCAGACTCGGTTTGTGGAGCGTGAAGACGAAACGGTCGCTCTTGCCCAGTTCGCGGGCTTTCTCGCGCGCCAGCTCGCGGGCGGTGGTCGGAATGCCCTCGAGGTCGTCGATCGTCAGCTCCAGCGCGAAGTTGTTGTTCTCGGCCAGCAGGTTGGCGCCGAACTTCACCGAGTTAAGCGCCAGTTCCTCGTTGATCGCCTTGAGACGCGCCTTGCGCTCCTCGTCGAGCAGGGCGCCCGAACGGACGAAGTCGCGGTAGGTCTTCTCCAACAGCCGCATGGCGTCGGCATCGAGGCCGAATTCCGTGCGGCGGTCGTAGACCGACTTCACCTTGGCGAAGAGCCGTTCGTCCATGCCGATCCGGTCGTCGTGGGCGGCCAGCAGCGGCATCGCCTGCTCCTGCAGGGCACGCAGCTCCTCGTTGCTCTCGGCTTCGCACAGCATGCCGAAGACCAGGCCCACCTGTTCCAAAGCCAGCCCCGATTTGTCATAGGCCACGATGACGTTTTCGAACGTAGGTTCATCGTTGTTCGACACGATGGCTTCGATCTCGGCGTCGTGCAGCGACATGGCGCGCTCGAAGGCCGGCATGAAGTGCTCGGGGGCGATCCGGTCGAAAGGCGGGACGCCGTAGGGCGTCTCCCAGGCTGAAAAGAAGGGGTTTTCGCCGGTCTGCGTTCCGGATTTGCACGATACGGTCATAAGCAGAATGGATAAGAATAGCGGAATGCGTTTCATCGGAAGTGTTTTTTCACCTTATTTTTCGTCTATTTTATATAAATGGCTACCTTTGCGGCCGGAAAATCCGAAGTATCTTCGGCGAGGTCAAAGATAGTAAATTAGAAATGCCTATGCAACTTTTTTACGACCCCGGCTTCGCGCCGCCGCGCCACACGCTCGGCGAGGAGGAATCGAAACACTGCGTTCGCGTACTGCGGCTCGCGGAGGGCGACCCGGTCCACGTCACCGACGGCCGGGGCACGCTCTACGAATGCCGCATCGTCGGTGCCGACCCGCGGCGCTGCACGGTGGAGGTCGTGACGGCGCACCCCGATTTCGAACCGCTGCCCTGCCGGCTGGTGATGGGCGTGGCGCCGACCAAGAACGCCGACCGCTATGAATGGTTCCTCGAAAAGGCCACCGAGGTGGGCGTCTCGGCCATCGTCCCGCTGGAGACCGACCGCAGCGAGCGGCGGGTCTTCAAGCCCCAGCGCGGCGAAAAGGTCATCACGGCGGCCGTCAAGCAGTCGCTCAAAGCCTACCGGCCCGAGCTGCAGCCCCTCACGCCGCTGCGCGAGGTGCTCGAAGCTCCGTTCGACGGGCGCAAGTTCATCGCCCATTGCGCCGAAGCGCGCAACGCCGAGGGCAAGGCCTATCTTCCGGCCGCGCTCCGACCGGGCGAAGCGGCCCTTGTGCTGATCGGCCCCGAAGGCGACTTCTCGCCCGAAGAGATCGACGCGGCGCTGGCCTGCGGGTTCGAGGAGATCACCCTCGGCACTCAGCGTCTGCGCACCGAGACGGCGGCCGTGACGGCCACGGTGATGGTCTCCGTCGTAAACGGAATGAAGAACCGGAAATAATGATCGTCCGCCAAAATACCCCGCTGCCGTTTTGTGCGGCGCCCGGAACGACACGGAAAGAATCCCCTTTCACTTTTCACCTTTTACTATTCACTCGCTGTAAATGTTCTACCTCTACACTTTGCTCGCCCTCGCGATCATAGCCGCCGCCGTCCATCTTTCGCCGCTCAAGGCCAAGGCGTGGACGGCCTTGGCGATCGTCGCAGCGGCCGGCACCTCTCTCGCGGTCAAGGCTGCGGGCGTGCTCTCGGGCGGCGGAACCTGCCGTCTGTGGGCGTTCGACAGCCTCGTGCTGGGTCCCGACAGCGGTTCGCTCGATTCGTTGTCGGCCCTTTTCGTGCTGGTCATCGCCGTCGGCGCCGTCGCGGCGACGCTCTATTCGCAGGGCTACCTGCGGCACGCCCTCGCGCACAAGTCGCCGGCCCACGTTTCGCTCCACTACACGGCCCTCGCGGTCATGTCGCTCTCGATGCTGGGCGTAGTTGCGTCGGACGGCGGTTATTCGTTCCTTTTCTTCTGGGAACTGATGACCGTGGCGTCGTTCATCCTGATTCTCTTCGACGCCGAGCGGCGCGAAGTGCGGCGCGCGGCTCTCTCCTACCTTATCATGATGCACGTGGGCTTCGTCTTGCTGGTCGCAGGCTTCGTCCGGCTCCACGCCGCCACCGGATCGGCCTCGTTCGCCGCACTGGCGCCCTACTTCGCCCAGCAGCCTTTCCTGCCCCTCTTTCTGGTCTTTTTGGGCGGATTCGGCATGAAGGCGGGTCTTTTCCCCATGCACGTCTGGCTGCCCGAAGCACACCCCGCGGCTCCGTCGCACGTCTCGGCGCTCATGTCGGGCGTCATGATCAAGACGGGAGTCTACGGCATCCTGCGCGTCTGCGCGGCCGCAGACGACCCGGCGGCACTCCATACCGCGGGACTCATCGTTCTGTGTCTCGGCATCGCCACCGGGCTGTGGGGCGTCATTCTGGCTGCTTCGCAGAACGACGTCAAGCGCCTGCTGGCCTACTCCTCGATCGAAAACATCGGCGTCATCCTCATCGGCGCCGGCATCGCCCTCCTGGGCAAGGCCGCCGGCAACCACACCATGGCGCTCTGCGGCATGACGGGCGCCCTGCTTCACATGGTCAACCACTCGTTCTTCAAATCGCTGCTCTTTTTCGGCGCCGGCAACATCCTCACCCAGACTCGCACCGTCTCGCTCGACGCGCTGGGCGGGCTGGCCAGACACATGCCCGTGACAGCGATCCTGTTCCTTGCGGGTGCCGCGGCCATCTGCGCCCTGCCGCCCTTCAACGGGTTCATCTCGGAACTGCTCATCTACCTGGGCATGTTCAAGGGCATCGCCGCCGGCAGCGACACCCTCGCCGCCGCGGCCGGCACGGTCGCTCTGGCGCTCATCGGCGGCATCGTGGTGCTGGCATTCGCCAAACTCTACGGCACCGTCTTCCTCGGCTCGCCCCGCACCCACGAAGTAGCCGAGGCCTCCGAAGCCGACAACGTCCGCATCGCCGCCATGGCGCTGCCGCTGGCCGGCATGCTGTCCGTCGGGCTTTTCCCCGCCGCAGCCGTGGCCGTCGTCTCCCGGGCCGCACGGTTTTTCCTCACCGCGCCGACCGGCGTTGCCGACTACATGCTCTCGTCCACCCTCTCGGCCGTAGGCCGCACAGCGTGGCTGCTGATCGTCGTCGTCGGAGTGCTGGCCTGGCTGCGCCGCCGCACCCTGCGCACACGCACGGTGTCGCAGGGCCCCACCTGGGGCTGCGGCTTCACGGCGCCCAACGTACGGATGCAATACACCGGCGAATCCTTCTCCGAAGGGCTCCAGTCGATCGTACCCTCGCTCACGCGCCAGGACGGCGAAGGCGATGCCGTCGGCAAACACGAGATCTTCCCCTCGCCCCACCGTTTCGACATCCGCCGCAAGGACCGCATCGACAATCTCTTCACAGCTTGGTGGGTCGAAGCCCTGCGCCTGCTCAACCAGCGCGTCATGCGCCTGCGCACAGGCAAGATCAACCACTACGTGCTTTTCGCGCTGGCGTTCCTGGCACTGGTGTTCCTTCTCTCCATCTTCAATCTGATCGGATGATGACCACGCTCAACACAATCCTGCTCCTGCTCGTGGCGCTCGCCATCCCGGGCGTCATCAACCGCACGCGGGCGCTGCTGGCCGGACGCCGCGGCATCCGCTTCCTGCAACATATCTACGACTTGCGCCTGCACCTGCGCAAGGGAGCCGTCTATTCGACGACGACCACGGCGCTTTTCCGCACGACGCCCTCCGTCTACCTCGGTGCGGCCATCGTCGCGGCGATGATGATTCCGGTCGGCGATCTGCGGCCGCTGCTCTCGTTCGAAGGCGACCTCGTCTGCATGGCCTACGTGCTGGCGCTGGGCCGTTTCGCGCTGATTCTGGCCGCCATGGACACGGGCAGCGCTTTCGAAGGGATGGGCGCCAGCCGCGAAGCCCTCTACGGCGCGCTGGTCGAACCGTCGCTGATGCTGGCCGCCGGTACGCTGGCCCTCCTCACGGGCCACACCTCTTTCGCGCGCATCTTCGATCCCGACGTGCTGCCCGGCGCCCGATTCGCCGTCGTACTGCTGCTCACGGCCTACGTTCTGATGAAGATCGTCTTCACCGAGAGCGGCCGCGTGCCGGTCGACGACCCGCGCACTCACCTGGAGCTCACCATGATCCACGAAGTGATGTGCCTCGACTACTGCGGCGTCGACCTGGCGATGATCCAGCTGGGCGGCTGGCTCAAGACAGCCCTCTTTTCGCTCCTGGCGGCCGACACCCTCGCCGCGGCCTTCTGCCTGCGCTGGTGGGTGGCCGCACCGCTCGCCGTAGCCCTCACGGGACTGGCCGTGGGCATCGTCGAGTCGACCCAGGCGCGCAACAAACTGGTGCGCAACACCACTTTCCTACTCACCGTCGCTGCGCTGGCCGCCCTGGCTTTCTTCACGGGCTACCTGTTGCAGCTCAACATCGGAATGGCATGATTCTCCCGCTGGTCATACTCTACGTCGTCTCGCTGGTCTATCTTTCGATCACCGAGCGCTTCCGCAACTTCGCATCCATCATGATGCTGCAGGGATGGCTCCTGTTCGTCATCGCCCTGCTGCGGCTCCACGCCATCGCGCCGCTCGAACTGGGATTCATCGCACTGGAGACCCTCCTGTTCAAGGCCATCGTCGTGCCGGCCATCCTTTTCGCCGTCATCCGCAAGACCAAGATCAACCGCGTGCGCACCTCCGGTTCGTCGCAGTTCCATGCGCTGCTGCTCTCGCTGGCGGCGCTCGCCGTGAGCATCTCGGTCACCTACTGCATCGCCGACCCGACGGTCGACCCCGTCTTCTTCGGAGTGGCGCTCTACGCCCTGCTGAGCGGACTGGTGCTCATCGTCCTGCGCTCGCGCCTCTTCTCGCACATGGTGGGTTTCCTGGTCATCGAAAACGGCGTCTTCCTCTTCTCCACGGCCATCGGCGTGGAGATGCCGTTCCTGATCAACATCGCCATCCTGCTGGACATCCTCATGTCCGTGCTGATGCTGGGCGTCTTCTTCACCAAGATCGACGGCAAGATCCACGCCGACGACGCCGATTCGCTCACCAACGTAAAAGACTGACACCATGCCGTTCATGCTCTATCTTCTGCTCTCGGCGGCCATCGCTTCGGCCGTCTTCGCAGCCCCCGGACGCCGGAGCATCCGCCTCGCCGGAACGCTTTTCTACCTCGTCCAGGCCGCCTTCGGCGCATGGCTTTTCGCCGGCGGAGGCTACGGCGAATCGGTCGGATCGCTCTTTGCGTTCGATGCCGCCGGATCGCTCTTTTTCGTGCTGCTCGTCACGGTGTCGCTCTGGGTCTTCCACCATTCGGAAACCTATTTGCAAGATTGCGACCTGCGGCAGACACGCACCTATTTCGCCCTGTCGATGCTCCTCACCACGGCCATCGCCGGCGCCTACTTCGCCTCGAACCTGGCCGTGACGTGGATCTTCCTCGAAGCCACCACCCTCTGTTCGGGCGGCATCATCTACCACCGCCGCACGGCCCAGACGCTCGAAGCGGCCTGGAAATACGTCTTCGTCTGCTCCACGGGCATCGCCATGGCCTACCTGGGCATCCTGCTGCTGGCCGCCGCCACGCGGTGCGAGTCGCTCTCCTACGAAGCGGTCGCCGCCGTGGCCGCACATGGCAATCCGCTCTACCTCAAGATGGCGTTCCTGCTGATTCTCTGCGGCTACAGCTGCAAAATGGAGCTTTTCCCGCTCTACACCGTCGGCGTCGATGCCAATTTCGCCGCCCCGGCTCCCGCCGCCGCGCTGATCTCCACAGGCCTGGTCAACGCCGGATTTCTGGCCATCCTGCGCGTCTACCGGCTGACGGCCGGCACCGAGGTCTTCGGATGGGTGAAGTCGGTGCTGCTCCTGGTGGGCGTGCTGTCGCTGGTCATCGGAGCGCTGTTCCTGCGCCGCACCAACAACTACAAACGCTTCCTCTCCTACTCGACGGTGGAGAACATGGGCATCGCCGCCATCGGACTGGGCATCGGCGGCGCCGGCGTGTGGGCCGCCGTGTTCCACGTCGTCTGCCACACCTTCGTCAAGAGCAGCCTTTTCCTGCAGATGGGCGTCGTGCGGCAGGTCTACGACGGCTACCGCATCAACCGCCTGGGCGACTACATCCGCATCAACCGCGTGGGGGCCGTCGGGCTGCTCGTCGGCATGGTCGTGGTGGTCGCCTTCCCGCCCTCGCCGCTCTTCATCTCGGAGCTGATGATCCTCAAAGAGACGATCGCCGCCGGCAAATGGTGGCTCGTGGGGTGCATGCTCCTGCTGCTGTGCATCGTCATCTACTCCTTCTGCCTGCGCATGCTCCGCCTCTGCTACCAGCCCAACCAGGACGAGCTGCACCCCTCCAAGGCCGACAAGGCCCTGTCGTGGTCGGCCCTGTCGCTGCTCATCGTCGCCATGATCCTGGGACTCTGGCAGCCCGAACTGCTCCGCAACGTCATCGACCAAATCGCCGCCCTATGATGAACTGGCTCACAACTGAAAACACGGGCTCCTCCGCAGCCCTGAACGACATACCCGAAGTCGGCTACGCCGAATTCCACGACGACCTCGCCGGGCGCCTTGCCGACGCCCGCTATCACGTGGCCCACTATTTCGCTCTGCCGTCCGGCGACCGGCTCCGCTTCTTCTGCCTGCTGCTCGACGACCAGGAGGGCAAGGTGCTGCTCGCGTCGCACTCTCTGGCCTACTACGAGGAGACGGCCCTGCCGTCGCTCACGGCCCTGCACCCGGCGCTCCATCCTTTCGAGCGCGACATCGCCGAGCGTTACGGCGTGCGCTTCGACAACATGCCGTGGCCCAAGCCGCTGCGCTTTCCGTTCGACCGCTACGACCGCGCCGGTACGATGGACAACTACCCGTTCTACACCATGAAAGGCGGGTCGCTGCACGAAGTCAACGTGGGTCCCATCCACGCCGGCGTCATCGAACCGGGTGCCTTCCGCTTCATCTGCAACGGCGAGCAGGTCCTGCACCTCGAAATCGCGCTGGGTTATCAGCATCGCGGCGTGGAACATCTTTTCGAAACGACCGACAACCGCCTGCGCCAGGCCTGTCTCTCGGAGACCGTGGCCGGCGACAGCGCCGTAGCCCATGCGACGGCCTTCGCCGAAGCGATCGAGAAACTGACGCAATGCGAACGCCACGCCCAGCTGGAACGCGAACGCACCGTGGCCCTCGAACTCGAACGCATGGCGATGCAGATCGCCGACACGGGCGCTCTGTGCATGGATGTGGGTTACCAGTTAGGGCAGGTGGCCTGCGAAGCGCTGCGCACCATGACCATCAACACCACGCAGGTCTGGTGCGGCAACCGGTTCGGCAAGGGGCTCGTGCGGCCCCACGGCACCGACCATCCGCTGACGCCCGAAAAGGCCCGCATGATCCGCGACAACGTGCGCGAGATCGCCCGCCGCTACGACGAAGTGCGCCGCGACATCAAGTCGTCGCCCACGCTGCTGGCCCGCTTCGAGCAGTGCGGCATCGTGCCGCGCGACGAGATGCTGCGCATCGGCGGCGTAGGCCAGGCGGCCCGCGCGAGCGGCGTGGCGCGCGACATCCGCGTCTCGCATCCGTGGGCATCGTTCGCCAAGTGCCTCCACCACGAAAGCATCGTCAAGAGCCAGGGCGACGTCATGGCCCGGCTGACGGTCCGCTGCCGCGAAGTGCTCCAGTCGGCCGGCCACATCGACCGCCTGCTGGAACTCTACGAACAGAAATACGCCTCGGGGCCCTCGCCCTGCCCGGCTCCCGACTACACGGCGGCACTGGCTCCGTCGTCGCTCTCGTTCGGGCTGGTCGAAGGATGGCGCGGCGAGACGTGCCACGTCATCATCACCGACGCCGAGGGGCGCATCGCCGCCGCCCGCATCAAGGACCCCAGCCTGCACAACTGGCTGGCACTGGCGCTGGCCGTGCGCGGCGAGGGGATCTCCGACTTCCCGATCTGCAACAAGAGCTTCAACCTCTCCTATTGCGGACACGACCTGTAACCGAGTGAAAGCCGAAAGGCGGGAGTTTTCGTTCGGCACGACGACCCGGCGCCTTTCACCTTCCGACTTTTAACCTTTCACCTTATACTAAGATGTTATTTTCGAAAATACGCGTCCTGCGCAGCCACGGCAAACAATACATTCCCGACCTCGATGCGGTGGAGCTGACCTCCGAATTCCGCGGACGCCCCGTGCTGACCGAGACCCGAGACCATGCGGACCTGGAACGCGCGGCCGCCCTCTGTCCGACGGGCGCCATCGCGACGGCACCTTTCACCCTCGACCTGGGCCGCTGCATCTTCTGCGGCGAATGCGCACGGCGCGCACCCGCCAACATCCGCTTCACCAACGACTACCGCATAGGCTCGCCCACGCGCGAAGGACTGGTCATGCGGCCCGGGCAGGAGCGCGTGGAATTCGACCCCGCGGCCGTGCGGCCCGAAATCCGCAGCTGCTTCGGCAAAGCGCTCCAGCTGCGCCAGGTCTCGGCCGGCGGCGACGCCTCGGTGGAGATGGAGCTCGGCGCCACGGGCAACGTCAACTTCGACTTCGGCCGCTTCGGCGTGGGCTTCACCGCTTCGCCGCGCCATGCCGACGGAGTGGTCGTCTCGGGCCCCGTGACGGCCAACATGGCCGAAGCGCTCGATATTTGCTACGAAGCCGTAGCCGAGCCCAAGATCGTGGTGGCCTGCGGCACCGACGCCTGCTCGGGAGGTCTGCTGGCCGGAAGCCGCGCCCTCGACCGCTCGTTCTTCGAGCGCCGCAAGGTCGATCTGTGGCTGCCGGGCGCCCCGACCCACCCGATGATCTTCATCGACGGCATCCGCACTCTGCTGGGACACAAGAAACGCGAATAGAGACACGACATGCAAGCGCTGCACACCATCTTCGCCTCGTTCTTCAAGATCGGACTCTTCACTTTCGGAGGCGGCTACGCCATGATTCCGCTCATCGAACGCGAAATGATCGACCGCCGGGCATGGGTCGGGCGGCGCGAATTCCTCGACCTGCTCACCCTGGCGCAGTCGGTGCCCGGCCCCATCGCGGTCAACACGGCGGTCTTCGTCGGCTACCGCATGCGGGGGCTGCGGGGAGCGGCGGCGGCCTTGCTGGGCACCGTGCTGCCGTCGTTCGTCATCATCCTGACCATCGCGCTCTTTTTCGCCGGCATACGGCAGAATCCGGTGGTCGACGCCGCCTTCAAGGGCATGCGGCCGGCCGTCGTGGCGCTCATCATCGGCCCCGTGGTCTCGCTGGCCCGCGGCATGCACCGCATTCTCTACATCGTCATCGCCGCCACAGCCCTGGCCATCTGGGGATTGGGCTGGTCGCCCATCTACGTGCTGGCCGGAGCGGCCGCCGCAGGAATCGCATGGGAACTGACGATAGCCGGGAAGCTGAAAAAGCGCGAGAGCGGAACCCAACCCCCGAAAAGGGATTAATGCAGAACCGACATGATTCTCTGGCAACTTTTTCTTAGCTATCTGAAGATCGGATTCTTCGGTTTCGGCGGCGGCTACGCCATGCTCTCGCTCATCCAGAACGAGGTGGTCGTGCAGCACGCCTGGATGACCAACGCCGAATTCGCCGACATTGTGGCCGTCTCGCAGATCACGCCCGGCCCCATCGCCATCAACTCGGCGACCTACGTAGGCTACACGGTGGGCATGCAGCTGGGACACCCGGTCTACGGCATGCTGGGTTCGGTCATCGCCACGCTGGCCGTCTGTCTGCCGTCGCTGACGCTCATGATCCTCGTGGCGCGCTTCTTCATGCGGCTCAAGAACAACCGCCTGGTCGAGGGGGCCATGCGCGGCATGCGGCCCGTGGTCATCGGCATGATCGCGGCGGCGGCCCTGCTGCTGATCTTCCCCCACAGCGACGCCCCCGGCGACCGCAACTTCATCGACGGCTGGAGCTGGGCGCTTTTCGGCGCCGTGCTGGTCGGTTCGTGGCGCAAGGTCAACCCCATCCTGCTGATCTGCCTCTCGGCCGCAGCAGGAATCGTCATCTACGGTCTGTTCTAAAGCACGATCGCCCCGGCGAGCAACAAGACGAAAAGCACCAGGCACAAAAGCCCCAGCAGGGCGAACAAGGTACCGAAGCAGCCCCACCGCCGGTCGGCATAAGGAAGCGGATCGCTCAACAGGGCGACGATCAGACCCACGAGCGGCGTAAACAGCAGGCTGACGAAAAACGGCACTCCGAAACCGATGCGGCGGCGACTGCCGACGATACCCACCAGCACCGAGAGGAAACAACCGCTCAGCGCACCGAAAATCAAGGTCAGAAAAGAAGTCATAATCAGCTTGTATTTACGCCCGCCGCGGGGCTTTGTTTGCTTTCGATCTCTTTGCAGGGGCTTGACCTGCCGGCGGCTTGGACGGGCGGCGTCTCGGTCCTGCCCGGACACCCCTCGTCAGCTCCTCCGACAGCAAATCGCTTTTACCCTTTCAACTTACCTCGTAAACCGGTAGTAGGTTCCCAGCGGCAACTGTTTGCCGGTGCGGTCGGTGAAACAGAGCTCGCCCCACTGCTCCTCGCGCGGAGCTCCGAAAGCCTGCCGCACGGCCGTGCGGGCCAGCGTCGACGAAAGCCCCATGGAGTAGAGATTCAGCACCAGGAAGGCATGGGTCGGCTCCAAGAGCCGGGCACAACATTCGAGCATCTCGCCGATGTTGTCCTCCAGAATCCATTTTTCGCCGTTCGCACCGCGGCCATAGGCCGGCGGGTCAAGGATGATGCCGTTGTAGCGGTTTCCGCGCCGCACTTCGCGCTGCACGAACTTCAAGGCGTCTTCCACGATCCAGCGCACGCCGTCGAGGCCGCTCTGCTCCATGTTCTCGCGCGCCCACGTCACGACCTGCTTCACCGAGTCGACATGCGTGGTCTCGGCTCCCGCGGCCCGGGCCGCCAGAGTGGCGCCGCCCGTGTAGGCGAAAAGGTTGAGCACCCGCGGGGCGATCCCGTCGTCCGTCATGCGGCGGCAGCGGTCGTAGATGAACTCCCAATTGGCCGCCTGCTCGGGAAAGAGCCCCACATGCTTGAACGACGTGAGCCCCAGGCGCAGGCGCAGCGTGGTGCCGCCCAGCGGATAGGAGACCGTCCAGCGGTCGGGTACGCCCGGGCGCAGGCGCCACTCGCCCCGCTCGTCGCTGCGCGCGTCGCGCAGAAAGGAGGCATCGGCCCGCCGCCACTCCTCGTCGGGCAGCGACGGCCGCCAGATGGCCTGCGGCTCGGGGCGGCGCGTGACGAAGCGGCCGAAGCGTTCGAGTTTCTCGAAATGGCCGGAGTCGAGGAGTTCGTAGTCCCCGAAAAGGGGTGTAAGTTGTTCCTGCATGGATTTCTGTTTTTCGGAATTCAGCGCATTCCCGCATTTACGGAGCCATCTTGAGCGGCTGCGGGCTCCGGGCGCGACCCCGCACGACTCGAAGAGCCGCCGAATACCTTTTACTATTTATTTTCGCATATCAGATTCATTTCGCACTGTTGGCAGTCGAACTCCAGCCGGTAGCGATGTGCCCCGCGCTCGATATAGAGCTCGCCGCGCAGCCGCGGATGTTCGCGCAGGCACTCGCCGATCTCGCGGCGGATGCAGTAGGCCGAACGCATCACCCGGGCCCCGGCGCAGGAGGGCGCCAGTTCGAGCGGCGGCTCGATGCGCTTCACGCCGTGGTCGCGGTAGAAGGCTTCGGCCAGCCGGTTGGTGACGTTCTCCTCGGCGGCGACCGTCTCCGACGGATAGCGGGCCGCCGGATTTTCGGGCAGGATGCGATGCGGACGCGACAGCTGCATCCGCGCTGCCAGGAGCCGCTCGAGCCCCTCGCGCCGCAGTTCGGCCATGAGCGATGCCGGCACGAAACGTTCGGCCCCGTCGACCCGCACTTCGCCGACCACGAAAATCGTATCGCCGCTCTTGGCGGCCTGCGTACGCAGCGAAGCGGCATTGGCGGCGGGGTCCCGGGCCAAGTCGAGCGCCACCGAACGCGACGCTTCGGCCCGCGCACCCTCGCAGTCGACATAGGTCAGCCGTACACCGTCAGCCGAGACCTCGATGTGCGCCGTAACCCGGATCGTCCGCCGGGTGCGGCTCGCAGCGAGCAACTTGTTGAAACGATGATCGTAGTTGCGGAAAATCTCCGTTCCGAGCCCGATGCCCTCCAACCGGTTGGGCACGATGCGGCCAGCATCGGCGGCATTGACGTTGGTGCCGACCAGCTCGCCGTCGGAGACGAAACAGATGCCGTCTCCGGGCGCCAGATCGGCCGGCTTCTCCAAGCGGAAAGCCCGGCCCTCGACCCGCGCGACGCGTCCGATGCGCTCACCCACCGCCTTGGGCGTGTCGAACGACGCAACGCCCCGGCGCTTGCCGTCGAAGAAATACTGCGACTCGCCGCGTGTGAAACTTTTCGACGGATCGGGCTCGAAATCGGGCACGCTCACGCCCGCCGACGAACGCCGCAACGCCGGCCGCACGGCCAGCGCCTCGTCCACGGCCCGGCGATAGGCCGCCACGACGTTGCGGATGTAGTTGGTATCCTTGAGCCGCCCCTCGATCTTGAACGAAGCGACGCCGGCGTCGAGCAGGTCGCCGAGACGCTCCGAAAGGTCGAGATCGCGCACCGAAAGCAGATGTTTCGACTTCAGAACGGCACGCCCCGCCCCGTCGGTCAGGTCCCACGGCAGGCGGCACGGCTGGCTGCACGCTCCGCGGTTGCCGCTGCGCTCCGACAACGAACGCGACAGGAAACAACGGCCGCTGTAGCCCACGCAGATGGCCCCGTGGACGAAACACTCCACCTCGGCCTCGGTAGCGGCGCAGACGGCCCGGATCTCCTCCAACGACAGAGCCCGCTCCAGAATCACACGGGCGAACCCCGCCTCGCCCAGGAAACGCGCCATGGCGGGCGTACGCACCGACACCTGCGTGGAAGCGTGCAGCTCGACGGGCAGATTCATCCGCCTCAAGGCCATGTCCTGCACGATGAGGGCATCGACACCGGCGGCAATCAGTTCGCGGGCCTGCCGCTCGGCATCGGCCAACTCGCTGTCCCACAACAAGGTGTTGAGCGTCGCATGGACCCGCACGCCGAAGCGGTGGGCATACTCCGCGGCACGGGCGATCTCCTCGACGCTGTTGCCGGCAGCCCGGCGCGCGCCGAACCGTGCGCCGCCGATATAGACGGCATCGGCGCCGTAATCCACGGCCGCCATGGCCGAGGCGCAGTCTTTGGCGGGTGCCAGCAATTCGACGGTTTTCACTCGAAGCGTAATTTTCGACAAAATTAAGATAAAATCCGGAATAGTTTTATAATTTTGCTGTTCGTTAAAACAACCATTCCGATCATGCTGACGATAAAGCAAATCCGCGATGACCGCGAAGCCGCCGTGCGCCGCCTGGCCAAAAAGGGCGTCGACGCCGCGCCGGTCATCGACCGCATTCTGGAGCTGGACGACCGCCGCAAGGCCATCCAGGCCGAACTGGACGAGACGCTGGCCTCGCAGAACAAGGCCGCCAAGGAGATCGGCGCGCTGATGGGACAGGGCCGCCGCGACGAAGCCGAAGAACGCAAACGCTTCGTGGCCGACCTCAAGGAGCGGTCCGCCGGACTGCAGACCGAGTCGAAGGAGGTGCAGGACGAGCTGCAGGCAACGCTCGTGACGCTGCCCAACTTCCCCGCCGAGATCGTCCCGGAAGGCAAAACGGCCGAAGACAACCTGGTGGTGAAGCTCGTGGAGAACTACACGGCGCTGCCCGACGACCCGCTGCCCCACTGGGAGCTGGCCCGCAAATACGACATCATCGATTTCGACCTGGGCGTGAAGCTCACGGGCGCCGGATTCCCGGTCTACAAGGGCAAGGGTGCCCGTCTCCAGCGCGCGCTGATCAACTATTTCCTCGACTGCAACACCCGTGCGGGCTACCTCGAGGTGGAGCCGCCCGTAATGGTCAACGAAGCGTCGGGATTCGGAACGGGACAGCTGCCCGACAAGGAGGGGCAGATGTACCACGCCACGGCCGACAACTTCTACCTGGTGCCGACGGCCGAAGTGCCGGTGACGAACATTTTCCGCGACGTGATTCTCGACAAGAGCGACTTCCCGGTGAAGATGACGGCCTACACGCCCTGCTTCCGCCGCGAAGCGGGCTCCTACGGCAAGGATGTGCGCGGACTGAACCGACTGCACCAGTTCGACAAGGTGGAGATCGTGCAGCTGTCGCTGCCCGAGACCTCGTACGAAGCGCTCGACGGCATGGTGGCCCATGTCGAAGAGATCGTGCGCTCGCTGGGGCTTCCCTACCGCATCCTGCGGCTCTGCGGCGGCGACATGTCGTTCACCTCGGCGCTGACCTACGACTTCGAGGTCTACTCCGAAGCGCAGAAACGCTGGCTGGAGGTGTCGTCGGTGTCGAACTTCGAATCGTTCCAGGCCAACCGTCTGAAACTCCGCTACCGCGACGACGACAAGAAGACCCGCCTGGCCCACACGCTCAACGGCTCGTCGCTGGCCCTGCCGCGCATCGTGGCCGCCCTGCTGGAGAACAACCAGACGCCCGAAGGCATCCGCATTCCCGAGGTGCTGGTCCCCTACACGGGATTTGATATTATCGAATAAGTTCACTATATTTGCACAACACACATTAACACATTTTAATTCATACGAACCATGGCTTACAAAATTACCGACTCCTGCGTCGCATGCGGTACCTGCATCGGCGAGTGCCCCGTCGAGGCGATCTCGGCCGGCGATATTTACGTGATCGATCCCGACAAGTGCATCGATTGCGGCACCTGCGCAGGCGTTTGCCCCAGCGAGGCGATCGTTTCGGAATAAACTCCGCAGACGAGAAGCAAAAGCGCCCCTCCGACATCGGAGGGGCGCTTCGTTGTTTCGGACGAGAACGGAACAAAAGTTCGCTCGGAACGACATGCTGACGAAAATTTGCAGCAGGCTCCCGTCGGGCGGAGAGCAGCAATTCGAACCGGAGCGGGCGAAGCGGGAAATCCGGAAGGGGGGGGGCGAAGCCGATCGGTTCAGCTCGACTTTCGACCTGCTAAACACTTCATCGGAGCGGCTGCGGGAGTCGCACCTTTGGTGCGAGCCGCCCCGAAGATGAGAAATAGCCGCAACAACAATGATTCGTCATTCTGAACGAAGGGGATCGACGAACGCAGCGAGTGCAGAGGCCGCTTGCGAACTATGCCGAGCAAGGAGGAGAAAGACAAACGAAGTGCAGTCAAGAATCTATTTTGGGCAAGGTTGCAGATGTTTCGCTGCGCTTAACATGACATTTGCGGCAGGTTCTCGCAAGAAGGAGAAAGACAAACGAAGTGCAGTCAAGAATCTATTGGGGTAAGGTTGCAGATTGATTCTCCGTCATTATTCGTTCCTCAGAATGACAACGCAGGTAGTGCCGATTGTTGCACCTCGAATGACAAAATGATTTTCTTTGCCCGGCTCGCGCTTTCAATGCACCCGCCCCCCCGGGACCGATCAACGGAAGAACCGCTGCTCTGCAAGATACGATTGTTCGGAATTGTGCATTGATTTTTTCCGGCCCTGCTGCTGACCCGCAACGAAAAAACAGCGCTCCCAACAATAGGGAACGCTGTTTTCTGAAAAGGCGCTCGGAAGATTACAACTTCTTGTCGAGCAACTTGCCGCTCTCGGAGAAGGTGAGCATCTGGTTGCTGTTCTGTCCGTGGATCTCGGCCTCGTAGTAGGTCGAACCGCGGCGCACCAGCTTGCGGGCCTCCTTGACCTGGAAACCGGGGAACTGCTTGGCGATGTAGGCGTTGGCGGCGGCGGGCAGCTGCGTGGCGGCGATCTCGTTGGTGGAGTTGATCAACTTGCCTTCGGGCGAGATGTCGACGCTGTACTCGGCGCCGTCGATCTTGAACTCGGCATTGTAGTAGTTGCCCTTCTCCTCGTAGTTCCACTCCACGGGCGAAACGCGCGGATAGGTTCTCTCGACGTAGCTCTTCACGACGGCCGGAACCGACGACGACTTGATGTTGCCAGCGAAGACGCCTGCCGTAACGAACAGTGCGAGAGCGAGTGTGGCGAATGTCTTTTTCATGGTTAACGATAATAAATTGGTGAATGACTCGTGCGAGGTTCTTCAATCCATTATCAGTTGCAGGATCAGTTCGTTCCGGAAGCCCTCCGGAGTGAGGGTCCAATCGCGTTTGCAGCCCGTGCGGACGAATCCGGCGCGGTCGAAGAGTCTGAGGCTCGCCTCGTTGTCGGCACCGACGTTGCACCAGAGCTGGTGCAGCCCCAGTACCTCGCGGGCATATCCCCTGAGCGCTTCGAGTGCATCCGACGCATATCCCCGGCCCCGCTGCGAGGCGTCGTAGACCAGAATCCCGACGCCGGCCCGGCGGTTGAGAGGATCGAATTCGAAGAGATCGAGCGTGCCCACGGCCTTACCCTCGGGATTCTCGATGATCAGGCGCAGCTGGCGCGTCCGGTAGAGGTCGTACCGCTGCTCCTCGACGAATTGCATCAGCGCATGCCGCGAAAATGGTGCCAAAGTGCCGCTCACGCGCCACACCTCGGGATCGTTCTCCCAACGGTACATCGTCTCCACGTCGTCGGGCTCCACGGCGCGCAGGCGCACGACACGGCCCTGCAAGGCGATAGCTCCCATCCGTATCAAATTATTGCTGAAAAACTTTTCCCGCCCGGGTGTCCCGGCCCTCCGGCGTCACAGCAGGCCGATGACCTTGTTGCGGATAAGCATGGCCACGCCCCAGGCGTTGGCGTTCTCGCTCATCTTCGAAAGGCGGAACTTGGTGTCCTTGTAGACCAGGTTGAGCGAATATTTGTTGGTCGCCGACTTCAAAGGCAGCATGATGTAGTCGCCCGCAGCAGCCAGGTTGCCGCCCACGATGACCGTCTCGGGGTTGAAGGTGTTGATAAGGAAAGCCACCGCCTTGCCGACCTTTTCGCCGGCCTCCTCGATGAGCTCGATCGAAAGGTTGTCGTCGTTCTTGGCCGCAGCGATGATGTCGTCGATGTGGATGCTCTTCTGCTGGTCGTACTTCTCCCGCAGGATGGTGTTGACGCCCTTTTCGATCATGCGGCACATCTTGTCTTCGATGGCGATGCCCGAAACCTCGGTCTCGAGGCAGCCTTTCTTGCCGCACGAACAGATGATCTCGTTGTCGAAGAAAGGAATATGGCCGAACTCGCCCGCAAAACCGCTCTTGCCGCGGTAGAGCTGCCCGTCGACCACGATGCCGATGGCCACGCCGCGGCCCATGTGGAGGTAGAGCACATTGCTGTCGTCCTTCGACTTGCCGCACGTATACTCCGCATAGCAGCGGGCGCGGGTGTCGTTCTCCAGGAGCACCCGGATGCCGACGCGCTCCTCCAGCAACTCGCGCAGCGACTGCTCGGAGGTGGTGAAATATTTGTAGCTGCGGCCCGTCTCGGGATTGACGCGGCCCGTCATGCAGACGCCCAGGCCGAGAATCTTGCCGCGGTCGATGCCGCAGCCGGCGATGAAGGTCTCGATGCTGGTGCAGATGCGCTCCATGCACTGCGGACGGTCCTGCAACTCGAAAGTGAAATCCTGCTCCTCCTTGATGATGTTGTTCTGCAGGTCGGTGATCATGAAGCGCATGTTGTCGCGGCCCACGTTCACGCCGGCGAAGTAGATGGCCGAATTGGCCAGGCCGAAGATGTTGGGACGGCGCCCGCCCGGCGTCTCGACCTTGCCCAAGTCCGTCACGATGTTCTCGTCGACGAGTTCCTGCACCAGCTTGGTGATGGTCGGTACGCTGATATGCAGCTCCTTGGTCAGTTCCGACAGGGTGCATTCGCCGTTGACGGCCATGTGCGCGATGATGTTGCGCTTGATGATGCTGTTCTTATGGGAGATGCCTTTGAGGGTCTCGTCCTCGTGTTTGTTGAAAAATTCGGTCAGCGATGTCATTTCGGTCACTCTCTTTTGCAAACTGCGCAAATATAACGAATATTTTTAAGAATACGCCGCATTTTTAACGTTTTTTAATAATTTTGATCAGCGCACGATCTTTTTCGCACGAATACAACCAGATAACGCATCTCAAAAAGCGACGGCAGACCATGACTGCATCCGAACGAACAGCAACCCGACAGCGGCATGCGGAAAGGATCGGGACGGCAGAACACAGCACAGCGCCCGACACAAAAAGCGCAGCCCCGGCCTCAACGGTCGGGGCTGCGCATGAATCGCGGGTCACACCCTACTTCGACAGCTCTGCCAGAGCGGCAGCGGCATTCTGCGCGGCCGGACCAGCGGTCACCTGCTTGAAAGCGGCGATAGCCTGGGGCTTCATCTCGCGGGCGTTGTAGGCGGCACCCAGCAAGTAGTACATCAGCGACTTGTCGGCCTCGTCGGTCTGCGCTGCGGCAGCCGATTCGCCCAACTCGATCACCTTGGCGTAGTCCTTCTTGTTGGCATAGGCCTGCAGACGAACGTTCTGGAACAGAGCGCTTTCGGGGTTCTTCTCCAGCTGGGCGTCGGCCATGGCGATGATGCCGTCGAAATCACCAGCCTGCTGCATGCCCGCCACCTTGTTGTTGGTGTAAAGCGCCATCATCTCGTTGGCCTTGGCCACGTCCTCGGCATACTTGGGATGGGTCTTGGCAGCGATGGCCTCGTAGATCTCCATGCCCTCGGCATAGTTGCCCATTTCGCAGTAGCTCATGGCCAGGTTCAGCGCCATCGACGTGTTGTTGGGATCGGCCTTGTAGCCCTTGGCGAAGATCTCGGCCGCGGTGGCGTAGTCCTTTTCGTTGAAGGCCTCGCCGCCCTGCACCTGGTAGATCTTGGCTACCCAGCCGTTGGCCTTGGCCATCTGCTGCATGTCGCCGTAGAGCTCGGCCAGCTCGGCCGACTTGGCAAAGTTGTCGAGCGCCGTCTCGTAGTTCTTCGTGCGCATGGCGGCACCGCCCAGCATGTAGTAGCACTTGGGAAGCGTCGACTTGGCCGTGGCCACCATCGTGGCCGCCTCGTCGAGATCAATGCCCTGGTCGATGACCTGCTCGAACTTGGCGGCTGCCGTGGCGAAATCCTTGGCGCTGTAAGCGGCCGCAGCTTCGTTGTAGATGGGAGTTACATCCTGCGCCGAGAGCGATACCGTCGCCAGCAGCGCGATTGCCGAAACAAACAGTTTTTTCATTATGAACAGATTTTTGAAGTTCGTTGTTTTGCCGTCTTTCCGGACAGCGATGGAGACAAAAGTATGAAATTATTTCCTTTTTTCAAACGGCAGCATGCACTTCGGTCGTTTCGCAGCCGCCCAACGCCGGCGCCGCCCCGGTCTCTCCCGCTTCCCGAAACCCCGTAGCAGAGAGTTCTGCCGCGGAAAAGTCGGGCCGGGAAGAGAGCAGCCGAGCCGCCGCGCGCCCTATTCGCGCAGCGAGGCAAAAAACGCGCCCATCAGCGCTTCGCACTCCTCGCGCAGCACGCCCCGCCCGATCGTGGTCTTCGGATGGAAAACCTCCTCGCTGTAGCGGCGGTAGCCCTTCTTGGGGTCGTCGGCGCCCCACACCACGCGTCCGATCTGCGCCCAGGCGATGGCCCCGGCACACATGATGCAAGGTTCGACCGTCACGTACAAGGTACACTGCGGCAGGTATTTGCCTCCCAGCGTCGCCGTCGCCGCCGTAAGCGCCTGCATCTCGGCGTGGGCCGTCGGATCGCCCAACGTCTCCACCAGGTTGCGGCCGCGGCCGATCACACGTCCTTCGGCCACCACCACGGCGCCTATGGGCACTTCCTGTTCGTCGAACGCTTTGCGGGCTTCGTTTAGTGCCTGCCGCATGAATCTTTCGTCTTGTTCCGTCTGCTGCTCCATACTTTTTTCGGGGTTAGCGGCGGCCGGGCAATTGGTAGCCGGGCCGGCAATTGTGCGTGTTTCTACAACCGATTCTCTTTCGGTCGGGGTTGTTCCCGGACCGCAGCCTGCGGAGAGCTGCAAAATTCGCAACCCCTCGTTCTGAATGCTGCGGGCTTCCGCGGTGCGCGGCGCCGGCCATACGCGCCCCCGGCAGGCTCCGACCCGGAAAAGTTGTCCAAAATTACGAAAAATCGCTCTTCCGGCCGCAAGTCCGCCCAAAAAATCACGAATCGCGAACCGCAAATCATGAATTTTGTGTACTTTTGTGAGTTACAACCCGAAAGTCCAAAACAAGACATTATAAATATGTACAGAACCCATACTTGCGGCGCCCTGCGGGCCGGCAACGTCAACCAAACCGTCACCCTGGCCGGGTGGGTGCAGAAAGTGCGGAACCTCGGCGCCATGACTTTCATCGACCTGCGCGACCGCTACGGTCTTACGCAGATCGTCGTCGAAGAACACAGCCCTGCCCAAGCGCGCGAAACGGCGGCCCGCGTGGGCCGCGAATGGGTGCTGCAAGTCACGGGCCGCGTCATCGAACGCGAGTCGAAGAACCCCAAGATGCCGACGGGCGACATCGAGGTGACGGCCGAGCGCATCGAAGTGCTCAACGAAGCGCAGACCCCGCCCTTCACCATCGAGGAGAACTCCGACGGCGGCGACGACCTGCGCATGAAGTACCGCTACCTCGACCTGCGCCGCGCCCCGCTCCAGCGCAACATGATCCTGCGCCACAAGATGGCGCAGGAGATCCGCCGTTTCCTGGACAGCGAGGGATTCCTCGAGATCGAAACGCCCTATCTGGTGGGCTCCACGCCCGAGGGTGCCCGCGACTTCGTGGTACCCAGCCGCATGAACCCCAACCAGTTCTACGCCCTGCCCCAGTCGCCGCAGACGCTCAAGCAGCTGCTGATGGTGGCCGGCTACGACCGCTATTTCCAGATCGTGCGCTGCTTCCGCGACGAGGACCTGCGCGCCGACCGCCAGCCCGAGTTCACGCAGATCGACTGCGAGATGGCGTTCGTCGAACAGGAGGACATCCTCGAAGTCTTCGAGCGCTGGGCCAAGCACATGTTCCGCACCGTCATGGAGGTCGAATTCGACGGACCGCTGCGCCGCATGCCGTGGATCGAGGCGATGGAGAAGTACGGTTCCGACAAACCCGACCTGCGCTTCGGCATGGAGTTCGCCGACCTGACCGACCTGGCCAAAGGACACGGATTCAGCGTCTTCGACGATGCCGAATACGTCACCGGATTCGCCGCACCGGGCTGCGCAGCCTACACCCGCAAGCAGATCGACGCACTCACCGAGTTCGTCAAGCGTCCGCAGGTGGGTGCCAAGGGGCTTATCTGGATCCGCATGGAGGAGGACAGCGTGAAGTCCTCCGTCGACAAATTCTACTCGCCCGACGAGGTGCGCGCCATGGCCGGGCGCTGCGGCGCCAAGGCCGGCGACATGGTCTTCATCCTCTGCGGCAAGAAATTCAAGGCGCTGACGCAGCTCTGCGCCCTGCGTCTGGAGGTGGCCCAGCAGCTGGGACTGCGCGATCCGAAGAAGTTCGCGCCGCTGTGGGTCGTCGACTTCCCGATGTTCGAATGGGACGACGAGACGCAGCGCTTCTACGCCATGCACCATCCGTTCACCTCGCCCAAACCCGAAGACATCCGGTATCTCGAGAGCGACCCGGGCCGCGTACGCGCCAATGCCTACGACTTCGTCTGCAACGGCACCGAAATCGGCGGCGGCTCGATCCGCATCCACGACGCCAAGTTGCAGGCCGCGATCTTCAAATGCCTGGGATTCACGCCCGAGAAGGCGCAGGAGCAGTTCGGCTTCCTGATGAACGCCTTCAAGTTCGGCGCACCTCCCCACGGCGGTCTGGCCTTCGGCTTCGACCGTTTGTGCTCGCTCTTCGGCGGCAGCGAGTCGATCCGCGACTACATCGCTTTCCCGAAGAACAACGCCGGCCGCGACGTCATGCTCGACGCTCCGTCGCAGATCGACCCGGCGCAGCTCGACGAACTTTTCCTGGAATTGCGCAAGCCGGAAGAATAAAGAGCCGGTCCGAGGAAAAACGAAGTTTTGACGAAGAAACGCTCTTTTATTGAACAGAAAGAACTACCTTTGCCCCCGTAAACGAACAAAAACCGCAAACTTATGAAACACGCATACGTATTTCCGGGTCAGGGCGCCCAAGCCGCAGGCATGGGCAAGGACCTCTACGACAATGTTCCCGCAGCCAAGGAGCTGTTCGAGAAAGCCAACGAAATCCTCGGATTCCGCATCACCGACATCATGTTCGCCGGTACGGACGAGGAGCTGAAACAGACCAAGGTCACGCAGCCCGCCGTCTTCCTCCACTCGGTCATCATGGCCAAAGCCCTGGGCGTGAAGCCCGACGCCGTAGCCGGCCACTCGCTGGGCGAATTCTCGGCACTGGTGGTCAGCGGCGCCCTCTCGTTCGAGGACGGCCTGCGTCTCGTCTCGAAGCGCGCACAGGCCATGCAGGCCGCATGCGAGGCACAGCCCGGCACGATGGCCGCCGTCCTCGGTCTGGAGGACAGCACCGTCGAGGAGATCTGCGCATCGGTCGACGGCGTGGTCGTAGCCGCCAACTACAACTGCCCGGGTCAGCTGGTAATCTCGGGTGCCGTGGAAGCAGTCGACGCCGCCTGCGAGAAAGCCAAGGCCGCCGGAGCACGCCGCGCCCTGCGTCTGCCCGTGGGCGGTGCGTTTCACTCGCCGCTGATGGAGCCTGCCAAGCAGGAGCTCGAGAAGGCCATCGCCGAAGCACCGTTCCAGACCCCGACGTGCCCCATTTACCAGAATGTGGACGCCAAACCCTACACCGACCCCGCGCAGATCAAGGCCAACCTGATCGCCCAGCTGACGGCTCCCGTGCGCTGGACCTACATCGTCAAGCAGATGCTAGCCGACGGCGTGACCGAGTTCACCGAACTGGGCCCCGGCACCGTGCTTCAGGGCTTGATCCGCAAGGTCGACGCCAACGCAACGGTCGATTCGAAATCGACGCTGTAAGTCGGAAGGACGTTCGCTATATATGAAAAGTCCCGGGTTGCGACCCGGGACTTTTTTTGCAGCATGCAGACAACGCAATCCCGCCCCATTTCAACCACTCCGGCAAAAGTTCTTCGCCGACACTCTGGGAATACCGCACACTTTGCTTAACTTTGTCGGAGCAACTTCACACCCGGAGTGACAGGGACCAAGGTTCCTTGCAGACTCGTTTTCCCGCCCCGGCAATGTTTCAGACACACTTGATTCGGGCCCGATTGGTTTTTCGGAAAACGGTCTCGTCAGCGTGGTATATGTAGATTCAGCAATCCGCTGCTCTTTGTTTGCCGCTTTTTGTTCATATTCATGCTCCTTTTCTCGCCTCGGCAAAGTTCAAATAAGTTTGACTCTGCCCTCGGCTTATCGAAAAGGTTCCGGCAAAAAGCGGCCCAAAGATCGACGCTCGCAGCGAGAGCAGAGGCCGCTTGCGGACTATGCCTCGCAAGGAGGAGTAAAACAAGCGTAGCGTCGTTAACCTCTCCTTCCGATTGTCTCCGCCTGCTTCGGAGGAACTAACGCTGCTTCGGGCGCCTGTTCGCGGGTGTGCAAGCACACCTGCCCCTGCGCAGACGCTTTTAGTTCCTCCTTCGCGACGGCTCCGACATCGGGGCGGAATTTCATCAAAGAAAAACCCCGACTCAAGAGATTGTGAGTTTCGGAATGAGAGATGAGTAGTTGACAACACCAGTCTGCTGCGGAGTTTGCGAACAATGTGTAATAGGCAATTTCAAGGTCTTTGACCTTACGCCCGGGGCCGGCTCGCATCAAAGATGCGACCCCCGCAGCCGGCCCGGGCGAGCACACGAAGAATGAATATTGCCGATTAATAGATTCTTCGGCTCCGCCTCAGAATGACAACGGTGGAATCGAATTCTCGAAGAGAATCTATTAATTGTGAATTTTGCATTCTGAATTGTGAATTGAACTTGTTCCCTCTCCGCCGCATTCCTTTGAGCGATTGCTATTTTGCGCCTGCTGCGGGCTACCGCACCCGGGATTCGGGAGGTTTGGCGAGTGTCGGCGTGAACGGTCGTTGTTGGTCCTCTTCGCCTCTTGCCAGCGGTTCTGCTCTGGCGGCCAGCGTCTGGGAACAGCCCGATCGCGTAAGCCCGCTTCCGGGCGACTATCGGCCATACGGTTTTCCCGTGCGCTGCGTCCAAGCATCTACAGGAGTTGTTTTTCGTTTTTCAGAACATTGCGGCGTATGCGCTGCAATCCGCTGCGGGTGAGCGGCGTGGCGGCGAAGCGCCGCATGAACTCCTCCTCGTCCAGCGCAAGCCATTCGGCCGGCGTCATGGCCGCCGGATCGAAAAGCGGATCGAAAGCCCGGTTGGCATGCAAAGGCGCTTTCCGGTTGTAAGGACAGCAGCTTTGGCACTCGTCGCACCCGAAGACCCAGCCGTGCAGCTCCGCCTCGCCGGCCGGCTCGCGCTCGATGGTGCGGCACGAAATGCAACGCCCCGCGTCGATCATGCGCGAAGTCCCGACGGCACCCGCCGGGCAGCTGTCGATGCAGTTGCGGCAGGTACCGCAGCCGGCTCCCTCCAGCGGAGTGTCGTAGCTGTCGGCCTCGTCGCACAACAGCAGTTCGCCCAGCAGCACATAGCTGCCCAGCCCCGGCGTCACCAGCAGCGACTGCCGTCCGATCCATCCCAGACCCGCCTCGACGGCCAGCTGTTTCTCGGCCAAGGGCGCCGTATCGACGAACAGCCGCCCCCGGAGCTGCGGATCGAGCGCTTTCAGCCCGTCGAACAGCCGTTGCAGCATCTCCCTGATCGTCGTATGGTAGTCGCGGGTGCAGGCATAGGACGCGATGCGCGCCCGATGGCCGGACGGATAGCCGTCGCCCGCGCGATTCTTGTAGCTCACGGCGCAGACCACCGCCGTACGCGCCCCCTCGACCAACAGCCGGGGATCGAAACGCTTCGCGACGTTGCGCTCCATGTAGCCCAGCGAAGCCTGACAACCCGCCGCCAGCCACTCGCGGAAGCGGCGCTCGTTGTCGGCCAGCGGACGGCACGCTGCCACCCCGCAGAGATCGAACCCCGCTTCGGCGGCAAGTTTTTTGATGGTCTTCCGGACGAGCATAATGATATTTTACGCCAAAAATAGTGATTTTTGACCGGAAATTCGTAAGTTTGCACCGAACTTTTGCATGTCCGCAGGCATGTACCAAAAGCGAAACGTTATGACATTCAATACACTTGGCGAACTGGTACGCAACAGCGTGGAGCAGTTTGCGTCGCGCGTGGCCTTTTCGATGTTCGAGGGCGACGACGTAACCTACGCCGAAGCGGGCCGCCGCATCGAGAAGGTCCAGGAGATACTCACCGGTGCGGGCCTCTCGGCCGGCGACAAGGTGGCCCTGCTGAGCAGCAGCATGCCCAACTGGGGCATCTGCTACTTCGCCGTCACCTCGGCCGGCATGACCGTCGTGCCCATCCTGCCCGACTTCTCGGGCGAAGAGCTCGACATGATCATCGGCCACTCCGAAGCCAAGGCCCTGCTGGTCTCCGACAAACTCTTCACCAAGCTCTCCAAAAGCACCATCGAACGGCTCAACGTCGTGGTCCGCACCAAGAATCTGGGCATCATCTCCCAGCATGTCCACGGCCAGGGAACCGTCGCCGAGCCCAAGCCCGAAGACCTGGCCGCCATCATCTACACCTCGGGCACCACGTCGAAGCCCAAGGGCGTCATGCTCACCCACGCGGCGCTCTGCGCCCAGGTGCGGCTCTCGTCGTCGATATTCCCCATCGACGGCAACGACGTCTTCCTCTCGGTGCTGCCCCTGTCGCACACCTACGAGTGCTCGATCGGTTTGATCTACCCCTTCTCCATGGGTTCGCGCGTGGTCTACATGGACCGCCCGCCCACGGCCTCGGCGCTGATGCCGGCCCTGCGCTCGGTGCGCCCCACGGTGATGCTCATCGTGCCGCTGATCATCGAGAAGATCTACCGCCACCAGGTGCTGGCCAAGTTCAACTCCACTCGTTTCTGGCGCCTGCTCTACCGCATCGGCTTCACGCGCCGCTACCTCCACCGCGTCGCCGGCAAGAAGCTGATGAAACTCTTCGGCAAACGCCTGCGTTTCCTCGGCATCGGAGGTTCCAAGCTCGATTCGCAGGCCGAGAAGTTCCTGCTCGAATCGGGCGTGCCCTACGCCATCGGCTACGGACTCACGGAGACCGCCCCGCTGCTGGCCGGCGCCGCACCCTCGCAGGTGCGTCTGGGTTCGACCGGCCCCCAGGCTCCGGGCGTGACGCTGCGGCTCGAAAACATCAACCCCGAGACGCGGCAGGGCGAAATCGTGGCCAAGACCCCGAGCATCATGCTGGGCTACTACAAGAATCCCGAAGCCACGGCCGAGGTCTTCACCGCCGACGGCTGGTTCCGCACGGGCGACCTGGGCGAGTTCGACGAGGACGGCTGGCTCTACATCAAGGGACGTCTTAAAAACATGATCGTCGGTCCCTGCGGCGAGAACATCTACCCCGAGGACATCGAAAGCGTGCTCAATTCGCACGTCTGCATCGCCGACTCGATCGTCACCGAACAGGAGGGGCGTCTGGTGGCCCTCGTGCACTTCAACCGTGACGAGATCGAAGCCATGATCGACGACTGGCGCGACGAGTGGAACACCAAGAAAGAGGCGTGGGAGGCCAAGACCGAACAGCTCAAGAAAGAGATCATGGATTTCGTCAACGCCAAGGTCAGCCGGTTCTCGCGCATCTCCGAGGTCGTGGAGGAGAAGGAGGAGTTCATCAAGACTCCCACGCAGAAGATCAAGCGTTTCCTCTACAACCGCAACAAGAAAGGTACCGACAATCCGGGCGCCGAAACCAACGATTCGCCGGCAACTGCCAGCGCCCCGGAGACAACCGGCAGCGCAGTTCCCGCGAACGACACGGAAGCATAGCGCACCGCACAGGGCGGGCGAACGCCGAGAGAGCCGGACGGAAACGAAGTACCGGAAGAAGCGGCCGCACCGAAACCGCAGCGGCTCGGCAACGAATAGGGCTGCCGCCCGAAAAGACCGAAGGCGCAGGGTCGCGACCCTGCGCCTTTTTTTACGATTCCGCCGATTTGCGGTTTCCTGCCGCTCGAACAGATGCCGCCGGGTTTCCTATTTCGGCATTCAGCAACGAGAACCTGCCGCCGCAAGGAACCCCGAACGAATCCGGACAATCCGGAACCCGAGGCCCGGACACCATAGGCCCCGACAACAACCTCCGCCCGAAAAACGACGCACCCTACACTTCGAAAAAGCAGTTTCCGACCCGGAGTGACGCAGGCCAAGGTCCGCGTCAGCGCGGTCGAGTAGATTCAGCAATCCGCCGTCAGTGCCGACCCGTGCACCCGGCTTTGCATCCCAGTCTGTGCCGGAGACCCGCCCCGAACGCTTCTCCGGCAGATTCATCCCAGCGATTGCTCTATACATCTGCTACGGGCTACCGCACCCGTGACGAGGGAGTCCTGACGGAAACCGGCACGAACGGCTACGCCTGGTGCTCGTCGCCCCACGCCTCCGGGAGTGTCTCGCCGGGCGGTCTGAACTTCAACTCGGACAACGTCAACCCGTTGAATGGCTTCTCGGGCCGCGCCCTGGGCTTTCCCGTGCGCTGCGTCCAGCATCTACGACTGCTTTTCGCTGTTTTTCATGCACGCCGGACCCTGCGTCAGCGGATCGAATAGGTGCGCAGTTCGCGCACGAGGACCTTTTCACGCCCGCCGACAAGCCGGTCGACCAGCGCATGGAACCGCGGCGAATGGTCGTGGTGAACGGTGTGGCAGAGCTCGTGGATGATGACGAAATCGCGCAGATGCTCGGGCAAGATCATTAAAAAGAGACTCAGCGAGATGCTGCCCTTTCCCGAGCAGCTTCCCCACTTCGAACGGGCGACCCGGACGGTCATCTTCGCATACCGCAGTCCCGTCTGTCGGGCCAGCCGCTCGATGCGCTGGGGCAGGTCGGCTTTCGCGGCGCGGCGGAGTTGTTCGATGCGGAGTTTCTCCTGCTCGGGCGGAAGTGCCGGCGGGAGCGCGGCGCGGCGGGCCGCAAGACGCTCGCGGACGCCCTCGACCCACTCCGTCTTCTCCTCAAGAAAGGCCAGGGCCCGCTGTCGCGAAACCCCGCGCGGGAACGAAACCCGCACGATCCCTGCCGCCTGCACCCGGATGGCGATGCGCCGGGCCCGCGGCGACTGCGACAGAGTCACTTCGCCCAACCGCGGATGGTCGAAGACGGAGGTCATCGGGTCATCACGACATCGACCGCCAACTCGGAGATTCGCAATATCGAATCGCTACGCTCGAAGGCCGCCTTCTGAAAAACGATCAACAATTCGTCGTCGCTGTAAAACAGCAGGTCGTCCGCCGAATCGAGCACCTTTTTCCCGCTCGGAACGCCAATGATTCCCGCCCGCCGCAGCTGTGCGGACAACAGATCGGAGGCTGCGATGCTCCGATCGGGACGCCGGCCGTCGAAATGCAGAGTGAGCGTATCGTTGCAGAAACAATAGGAATAATCGCGCACGGGATCCTCCTGCCAGAACATGTCCCAGTCGGGATAGAGCGTCGAATAACCCTCGCACGGCACGCGGCGCGAAGTCTGCATCAGATAGATGTCTTCGGTGACAGTCACGGCCTCGGTCGCGGCAGCATCTTCCCAGCCGTATACCACATAATCGCGTATCGGCTGCGGCACGGCGGCACGGATGGCATCCATATCCGCCCCAAGACGGCGGAAAGCCGCCGTATCGCGCCACGCAATGTATTGCACCGACTCGTAGAAGCGACGGTAATCGGCCTTGAACATCGTGTCGGCACCGAAGCGGTCGAGCCGCAACCGGCCGTCATCGTCGAGAAGCTGCAGCTTCCCGGCGACCTGCATGGCGCGCCGCAACTGCGAACGCACGGCCACCCGCTCCGGCTCGAGCGAAGGCACGTAGGCCATCGACGCGAAGAGCACGAAACCTGCGGCGCAGACCCAACGATAACGGCCCGAACGCCGCGCGAGGAACAGCAGCACGCAAAAAGTCATCAACAGACCGCAGGCCACGAGCCACACGCGCGGCTCGGTGAACCCGTATTCACCGACCCGCCGGGCGACGCCGATCCAGAAGAAAACCAGCGGAGGCAGCGCGACCAAACTGAAACGGTCGAAAAACCAGTCGTACCGCCGCTTCTCCAGAACGAGCTGCAATGCCTTGACGCACAAAGCCACGATGGTGAATCCGAAGACCAGATAGGCCACGCCGCCCTCAGGCAGCGACCACGTGACGAGAATTTTGGCCGTATAGAGGTAGAGGATGGCCGTATAGATGAGCAGCGCCGGAGTCACGATGTAATCCAGCAGTATTTCGAGGATGCGGTTGCCCTCGATCTCGGCATCGCGCCACCGTTCGGCCATCAACAGAAAGAGCGACGGCGCCAAGAGCGACTCGCAGAAGATCAGCCCGTACATCCACACGTGCTCGATCCAGCTGCCACGGAGTCCGAAAATATAGGTCGTTGAAAAGAGAATCGCGGCGAAAAGTCCCAGAGCGACGTTGGCGAAAAGCTCGGCCAGCAGGAGCGAACGCACCCAGATCATGGTGTCGGCCACGAAACGCTCATTGCGGGCTGCACGGCGGCAAAGCAGCAACGCCAGCGGGGCGAGCACGCACAGCGTGACGAGGTATTGCGTCCCGCCGACCCAACCGTGCACGCCGCTCCACACCGAAAGCGGAATCAAGGGCATCCACGACACCCAATAGACCCTGCGCCACGGTCCCCGGCCTGCCAGCCGGTTGACGCTGAGCGCCAGCACGAAGAACAGCGGCACGACCGCCACCCGGGCATACCCCTGCGACCAGCCGGCCTCGTAGGCCGCGAGCCACAGGACACAAGCGCAGAGCGACAGGAGCAACTCCACCGGATAATTCCGCACGACCTGCATCATTCCTTCGCGGAAGATGCGGAAACAATGTTTCAGATCGAATTTCATGGGATCAATATTTACAAAAGCCAACCCGCGAAAGGCTGTTCATTGTTAATGGATCCGCTGCCGCACGACCTCGAAGAGCATGACCGCGGCGGCGGCCGAGACGTTGAGCGACTCGATGTGACCGATGAGCGGAATGGCCAGCTGTTCGTCGCACATCTTCAGCACTTCTTTGGAGATTCCCGTGTCCTCGGCCCCCATGACGAGCACCGTAGGCTTGCGGAAATCGGCATCGTAGAGGAGTTTGCGGCTCTTCTCGGTCGCTGCGACAACCTGGAATCCCTCGCTCTGCAACGTCTTGAGCGTGTTGCGGACCGAACCCACGCGGCACACCGGGATCGTCGTCAGCGCTCCGGCCGACGAACGGATCGCCTCGGCGTTGACCGGCGCCGAGTTCTTCAGCGGCGCGATAAGTCCGTGAGCCCCGGCACACTCGGCCGAGCGGGCGATGGCTCCGAAGTTGCGCACATCGGTCACTCCGTCGAACAGCACAACGAGGGGCGTTTCGTCGTCGGGCACTCGCTCCAGGATGTCCGACAGCTCAACATATTCGATCGCCGCCGTCTGCGCCACCACGCCCTGGTGGTTGCCGCGCGTGAGCCGGTTGAGTTTCTCGACGGGCACCTCCTGCCAACGCAGGCGGTGGCGCGCGCAGAGGTCCTTCAACTCCTGCATCAGCTGCCCTTCAGCCCCCTTGCGGATGTAGAGCCGCTCGATCTGCCGGCCCGCCTCGATCGCTTCGGCCACAGGCCGTATACCGAAAATAAGGTTATCGTTCATCATTCATCTCACTATATTAGCATTGCAATCTTCGGACACTTTCTTTGATAGTCCCAACATATCTCACAATCCATGTCATTCTGAGGAGCACCTGCGACGAAGAATTTATTCGAACCAATCTTGCGCTAAATCGACCCTCTCCGGATTCATCGAAGCTACCAGCCGTTCTTTCTTCACGCGCAACCAGCCCTTTATCTCTTTTTCCCTCGCAATGGCATCCCGCACATTCGGATATTCTTCATAATAAAGAAGCATATGGCAGCGATACCGCTTCGTAAAACCGGGTATTTCACCGCTTTTATGTTCCCGGACTCGTCTGATCAAATCATTCGTCATCCCGGCATACACCGCCCGACCATTGGCGCTGCCCATCAAATATACAAAATAATGCCCGAACATACAGATTCTTCGCTTCGCTCAGAATGACAAAACAATCATATTCCCGCTACGTCATTCTGAGGAGCACCCGCGACGAAGAATCTGACTCCGATCTCGACACACTGCTTGGTACAGAATGACAAAACAGTTCTTCACCGCCCAAGTCATTCTGAGGAGCGTCTGCGACGAAGAATCTGACTCCGATCTCGGCACATTGCTTGGTACAGAATGACAAAACAGTTCTTCACCGCCCACGTCATTCTGAGGAGCACTTGCGACGAAGAATCTATTCGAACCCTCGACGGATTCACCGCCCAACCCAGAATGAAAAAAGAACGTAAAGGCAATATTTGCCGGGTTACTGCTCCTCTGTTATCTCCAGTTCGTAGGAGACCTTCTCCCACTCGTGCATCTGGTGGTCGTAGCGAGCCTTGAGTTCGTTATAGGCCTTGTAGTCAGCCTCGTTGTATTCGGTCGCCGCGGCGAACTTCGCATCGTAGTCGGCGATCCGGCGTTCGATGTCGGCCAGTTCGGCTTCGACGGCCTCGACAGCCTTACGGAGTTTGCGCACCTGCTTCTCCTGCTCTTTCTTCTGCTCGTAGGAGAGCTTTCCGGTGGTCGCCGCGGGTTTCTCCGCAGCATTCTTGCCCGCTGGGGCGTCGCGCCGCTCGATCTCCTGCAGCGATTCGATCTTGCGTTTTTCGAGAAAATAGTAGATGCCGCCAAGGTACTCCTTCACGGCGCCGTCGCGGAACTCGTAGACCTTGTCGACCATGCCGTCAAGGAATTCGCGGTCGTGCGACACGACCACTACCGTGCCGTCGTACTTCATGATGGCGCTCTTGAGAATATCCTTGGAGCGCATGTCCATATGGTTGGTGGGCTCGTCGAGCACCAGCAGGTTGCGCGGTTCGAGCATCATGCGGGCCATCGCCAGCCGCGCTCGTTCACCACCCGAGAGCACCTTCACCTTCTTGTCGATCTCCTCGCCGCGGAAAAGGAACGCACCCAGAATGTCGCGCAGGCGCGTGCGAATGTCGCCCACGGCCACGCGGTCGAGCGTATCGTAGACCGTGAATTCGCCGTCCATCAGGTCGTCCTGGTTCTGCGCATAGTAGCCTATATTGACATTGGCGCCCAGCCGGACCGACCCTTCGGTGGGAGTCAGCTGCCCGATGAGCATGCGCGCCAGCGTGGTCTTGCCTTCGCCGTTGCGCCCCACCAGGGCGATGCGGTCGCCCTTCCCGATGGTGAAATTCGCGCCGCCGAACACATGCTTCGTCCCGAACGACATGCCCGCATCCTTGATCTCGGCCACGATCTGTCCCGAACGCGGCGCAGGCGGGAACTTGATGTTGAGCGCTGCCAGGTCCTCCTCCTCGATCTCAAGCCGGTCGAGCCGCTCCAGTTGCTTGATGCGCGACTGCACCTGGTTGGACTTAGTGGGCTTGTAGCGGAACTTCTCGATGAACTCCTCGGTCTTCTCGATCATGCGCTGCTGGTTCTCGTAAGCCGCCAGCTGCTGCGCCCGCCGCTCGGCCCGCAGCACCACATATTTGGAGTAGGAGACCTTGTAGTCGGTCACCTTGCCCAGCGAGAGCTCGACGGTGCGGTTGGTCACGTTGTCCAGAAAGGCCCGGTCGTGCGAAATGAGCAGCACGGCGCCGTTGTAGTTGCGCAGATACTCCTCCAACCACTGGATCGACTCGATGTCGAGGTGGTTGGTCGGCTCGTCGAGCAAAAAAATCGAGGGGCGCCGGAGCAGCAGTTTGGCCAGCTCGATGCGCATGCGCCAGCCGCCCGAAAACTCGCTCGTGGCACGGCCGAAGTCCTCGCGCTTGAAACCGAGGCCCAAAAGCGTCTTCTCGATGTCGGCGTCGCGCGTCTCGCCGCCGAGGATATGGTAGTGGTCCTGCGCGTCGTTGAGCCGGTGCAACAAAGCCTCGTAATCGGCGCTCTCGTAGTCGGTGCGCTCGGCGATCTCGCGCGTGAGCCGTTCGATCTCGGCTTCCAGACGCAGCACTTCCTCGAACGCCTTGGCCGTCTCGTCGACCAGCGTGGTGGTGTCGGCCACGCGCATGGTCTGCGGCAGGTAGCCGATCGTACACTCGCCGTTGACCGTGACGGCACCCGACGTGGGCTGCTGCTCGCCCGTGATGATGCGCAGGAGCGTGGTCTTGCCTGCGCCGTTCTTGCCCACCAGACCGATGCGGTCCTTGGGATTGATCAGAAACGAAATATTGTCGAAAAGGGTCCAGCCGCCGTAGCTGACCGTGAGGTTATCGAGCGAAATCATACCGCAAAGGTAGCGATTTCCCGCGACAATCGCCGCTTCGGAAGCGGAAAATGAAAGCCCCGTCAGGCTCCGAGCATCCGCACGATTTCGGCCTCGGGATCGGCGGCGCCGAAAACGCTGCTGCCGGCCACCAGCACGTCGGCCCCGGCAGCATAGATTTCGCCGGCATTGCGGGCCGAAATGCCGCCGTCGACCTCGATGATCGTGTCGAGTCCCTGCGCGCGTGCCATGGCACGCAGGCCGGCGATCTTCTGCAACGCTTCGGGGATGAACGCCTGCCCGCCGAAACCGGGCTCGACGCTCATGACCAGCACCATGTCGACCAGCGGCAGGATGTCGCGCAACACTTCGACCGGCGTAGCAGGCTTGACAGAGATGCCCGCCCGAGCTCCGGCCCGGCGGATGCGGTCGATACAGCCCCGCACGTCGCCGGTAGCTTCATAATGAAACGTGACGATGTCGGCCCCGGCCTCCGCGAACCGCTCCGCATAACGCTCCGGCTCCACGATCATCAGATGCACGTCGAGACACTTGGCCGAAGCCTTGCGGATGGCTTTCAGCACGGGAAATCCGAACGAGATGTTGGGCACGAAGACACCGTCCATCACGTCGATATGAATCCATTCGGCAGCGCTGCGATCCACCATCCGGGTGTCGCGGTCGAGGTGGCCGAAGTCGGCCGAAAGCATCGAAGGGGCTACTATACGGGGCATAAGGCGAAGAATTTCTACAAATGTAGCAAACAAATCGCAGGCCGCAACGCCCGGAACCGATAATTTTGAGCATGGGGAGCCGCGCGGCTCGAAATTATTTACTACCTTCGTGGGTATGAACACGACCCTTATCATCGCCCTGGTCCTCCTCGGGGCTCTTGCGGCAGCCCTGGCGGCCGTCTGTGCGGCCCAGCGGCGCGAAACGAAGCGGCTGTCGACAGAAAAAGCCGCAGCCGAAGAAGAAATACGCACGCTGACGGCTGCCCGCGCCGAAAGCGAGAACCAACGCATCCGCACCGAAACCGAGCTCGAAGCCCTGCGCCGCCGCACGGCCGAAGAACGCGAAGCGGAGAAACAGCGCCGCGACAAGGAGGAGGAGACCCTGCGCCTCCGGTTCCGCGACCTGGCGACCGAGATACTGGGCGAACAGTCGCAGCGCTTCCGGCAGACGAGCCAGGAATCGATCGATCTGCTGCTCAAACCGTTCAAGGACAACATTGCGGAGTTCCGCAAACGCGTGGAAGAAATCCACACCACGCAGACCTCGCAGCGCGGAGAGCTGAAGAACGAACTGCAACGGCTGCAGGAACTCAACCGCACGATCTCGGCCGACGCTCAGAACCTGACCAACGCCCTCAAAGGCAACTCCAAGGTGCAGGGCGACTGGGGCGAAATGCTGCTGGAGACCATTCTGGACAACTCGTCGCTGCTGAAAGGCATCCACTACGAGACGCAATACAATATCAAGGACGCCGAAGGACGCAACCTGCGGCCCGACGTGGTGCTGCACCTGCCCGAGAAGAAGAACATCGTCATCGACTCCAAAGTATCGCTCACGGCTTTCGTCAACTACACGGCGGCCGAAGACGAGGAGGAGCGCCGGCGCCACCTGGCCGCGCACGTGGCCTCGGTGCGCCAGCATGTTGCGGAACTGGGCCGCAAGGAGTACCAACGGCTGCTCGACTCGCCGGACTTCGTCATCATGTTCGTGCCCAACGAACCGGCCTTCCTGGCGGCGCTGCAGAACGACACCTCCATCTGGGCCGACGCCTACGAAAAGAAGGTCATCGTCTCCTCGCCCACCAACCTGTTCGCGCTGCTCAAGCTGGTAGCCGACCTCTGGAAATACAACGACCAGGACAAGAACACCAAGGAGATAGCCGCCTGCGGACTGAAACTCTACGAACAGCTGGTGGCCTTCACGGCCTCGCTCGAAGGGGTCGGCGCGGCGCTGAGCAAGGCCCGCGATGCCTACGACGACGCCCACAAACGCCTCTGCACGGGCAACGACAACATCATACGCGTGGGTGAACGCCTGCGCAAGACGGCCCGGCTCCAGACCAAGCGCCAGCACGCCGCCCGCACCCTCGAACTGGCCGGCAGCGAAGCGGAAGAGATGTCGGAGGCATCGGCCCCCGCGGAAATCGGCCAAAGCCCGGTTGCAGAAGAAAAAACATCGGAAGAATAGGCCCTCCGGCCCTTCCGATCTTTCGGATAAAGGCAGCATACCGCCCGGAGTAACAGGGGTTACGGCTCTTGTCAGAGAGGTGCATGTAGATTCAGCAATCCGCTGCTCTTTGTTTGCCGCTTTTTGTTCCGGCAAAAAGCGGCCCAAAAACCTCTCCTTCCGATTGTCTTCGCCTGCTTCGAAGGAACTAACGCTGCTTCGGGCGCCTGTTCGCGGGTGTGCAAGCACACCTGCCCCTGCGCTGACGCTTTTAGTTCCTCCTCCGCTTACGGCTCCGACATCGGGGCGGAATTTCATCAAAGAAAAGAAACCCCGACTCAAAAGATGGAGAGTATCGGAATGAGAGATGAGTAGTTGACAACACCAGTCTGCCGCGGAGTTTGCGAACAATATATAAATGAGTGTTTCAAGGTTTCTGACCTTGCGCCCGGGGCCGGCTCGCGCTAAAAGCGCGACCCCCGCAGCCGGCTCGGGCGAGCACTTGAATGAGTGCCCGAAAGGAAATGATTAATGCAAAGACGGCATTGTCATTCTGAGGAGGTCATCGACCGACGAAGAATCTGTATAAAAGTATACGTAGATAGATTCTTGACAGCACTTCGTTTGTCTTTCTCCTCCTTGCGAGGCATAGTCCGCCCTCGGCCTTTGGTTCGCAAGGGAAAAGATTCTTCGCTTCGCTCAGAATGACAAAGCAGGACTTGGGATTCGGACGCAGCCTGCGGGGCACGCTTGCGGGCCTCCGGCCGGGCGTAGCTGCGGCCCGCACGGCTCAAAAGAGCCGCGCGACGCATTGACATTTGCAGCAAAAACCATTGTTCGCACCCTCCGCTGCATTCCCTGTTAGCGATTGCTCCACAACGCCTGCTGCGGGCTACCGCTACCGTGACACGGGAGTCTTGACGGGCGTCGGCACGCACGGCGAATGGTGGTCGTCCTCACCCTGGTCCGCCGACCATCATCATGCGAGCCACCTGGCCGGCACCTCGGGCCTTGTGTGCCCGGTCGACACCAATGGCACGCGCGCCTTCGGTTTTTCCGTGCGCTGCGTCCAAGCATCTGCCGGCTGCCGTTCCGGAATCGGGTCCCCGCTGTCGGACGGTTCCGACGACCGGAGCCGGCAACAGCCAACAAAGGAGGGCGAAAAGCGATTTTACAGGAGGTGAAGATTCAGAAAATCTTCTTTTTAGAGGTCGTGACGACGAAATCTTTGAGATAGAACGGTTCGAAATAGGCGACATCCTCCGTCTGCCCGGCTTCGAGCGCCCGTTGCGCCAGGCGTACCAGTCCGCGGGCCGAGGGCGCCACCTCGACGAACCTTGCATCGGGCAGCAGCCCGGCACACTTGCGGGCTCCGTTGCCGAAGATGACGAACGGACGGCCCGACCGGCGGAAAGCGGCGAAACTCTCGCCGTCGACGACCTCGGCCGCCACCTCCGACCGTGCCGCACCGGTGCTGTCGAACACCTGCGCGTAGACCTCCATGCGCCGGGCGTCGACCATCGGACACAGCAGGGCGTGCTCCCAGTCGTCGACCGAGAGAATGCCGGCCTGGTAATCCTCGCGGGCTACCTCCGCAAGGGCGTCGAGCGACCCGACCGCCACCAGCGGTTTGCCGAGCCCGTAGCACAATCCTTTGGCGAACGACACGCCGATGCGCAAGCCGGTGTAGGAGCCCGGACCGCGCCCCACGGCCACGGCATCCAGTTCGTCGGGGGCGATGCCCGTTTCGCGCAGCAGTTCATCGACAAAAAGCCCCACCTTGCGGGCATGGTCGCGGCCCTCGTCGCTCTCGCGCAGCGACAACAGCTCGCCGCCGCGGGCAATTCCCACCGAACAAATGTCGGTGCCGGTTTCGATGCAAAGAATCAAAGACATGACTTTCGAAGTGAAAGGTTAAAAGTGAAATTTTCATGTGCGGTTTCCGCGCCCGATCACGCCGAAATGCACCAGTGCCTTGCGCACGCCGTCGTCGTCGACCGATGCGGTGACGTAATCGGCCGCCTGACGGGCTTCGTCGCACGCATTGCCCATCGCGACGCCGACTCCTGCCGCCCGCAGCAAGGGCACGTCGTTGCCCCCGTCGCCGAAAGCCATCGCCTCGGCCATGGAGAAGCCGAAACGCGACGCGAAAATCCCGGCGCCGGCCGCCTTATTGACGCCTCGCACATTGACGTCGACGAAAAGCGGGCTCCAGCGGGAAGCCGCCAGCCCGGGCACCCGGGCCATGACGCGGGGTTCGAGAAGCGGATCGACGAAGAAACACAGCTGACGGCACGAATGTCGCTCGTAGAGTTCCCGCAGATCGGCCTCGACCGGCACGGACAAGTCCACCTGCCGCGCGAACTCGACGACCTCGGGCGTGAGCCGGTCGACGAAGATACCCTCGTTCATCTCCAGCATCACCGGGAACCCGAACTCCTGCGCGACCGCCAGCGCCCGTTCGAACTCGTCGGGCGGAACGGGCGTATCGGCGATGCGTCCGCCGTCGGGCAGAAGGCATTCGGCGCCGTTGAGCGAGACGATCCCGTCGCAGGGAAGTCCGGCGATCACTCCCAAATCGGCAAAGGTGCGCCCCGTGGCGATGAAAACCAGCACCCCGCGGGCATGCGCCTCTTCCAACGCCCTGCGCGCGGAATCGGGCACGCGGTGGGTGGCGAAACTCACCAACGTGCCGTCGACGTCGAAGAACAGCGCCCGAATCATCGCCGGAAGTTTTTCAACGCCTTGTCCATCTCGCGGCGGGCATCGTTCTCCTTGAGGTATTCGCGCTTGTCGTAGGACTTGCGGCCGCGGGCCAGGCCGACGACGACCTTGGCCAGGCCGCGCTCGTTGAGAAAGAGCCGCAGGCCCACGATCGTAAGGCCCTTGTCCTGCGCAAGACGCTGCATCTTGCCGATCTCGCGGGCCGTCAGCAGCAGCTTGCGGTCGCGGCGCGGGGAGTGGTTGTTGCAGGTGCCCCAGTCGTACTCGGCGATGTTGACGCCGCGGATCCACACCTCGCCCTTGTCGAAATAACAATAGGAATCGGTCATCGAAGCCTTGCCGGCGCGGATCGACTTGATCTCGGTGCCGACCAGCACGATGCCGGCCGTCCACTCCTCGAGAATCTCGTAGTCGAAGGTGGCGCGCTTGTTCCTTACGTTTATCTTTTTCTGTTCGCTCATAATGCTGAATCGGTGACCCGGCCCCGAGGGACGCTGCCGCCCCGGAACGCATCGGCGGAGCCATCCACCGCAAGGCGGCAACTCTCCGCACCGGCCGGAACGGGGAACGGCGGGTCGAAAGTATTGAAAAAAGTATAAAAATCCGCCATCGTATTCAAAAACGGCACATCGTTTGCAACATTCCGTCGCAGGGGCGGGAATCGGTCAAGGTAACCAATTTCCTTATCTTTGCAGAAGACAGGCTGCGCCTCGGTCCGACACGAACGTGTTTCGCGTTGCTTCCGGCCGCACCGTCTTTGCAGAAGACAGCAGCACCTCAACGGTATCGGACGAATCCGTTACGGCACTGCGGACTTGCTCTGTCTTCGATATGTTTTTACACATCTTTCTGTTTATTTTCTGTTTGCACACGGTATGCGCAGCGATGCGTGTACGACCCGAATCCCGCCCCTTTTTCTTTTCAGGCCGAAAGTCGAACGCGCAGGGCCCAAGGCCAAACGGGCTCCGTTTCCGGCATCGCTTCTTACGCCGATCCGCAAAATATCCTTATGTCGTTTTTTGCGGCTCCGCGAGCCGCGCGGGCCGCAGCCTCCCCCGGCGGAGGCCCGCAAACATCCGGCTATCGCCTGGCGTGCCCCGCAGGCTGCGGCGTGCCGCCGGCCGACAAACCGGATACAGAACCGGCGAGGAGGTTATTTGCGGCTGGCCTTTCACTTTCCGCTTTTCACCTTTAACTTCCCTCTTTCCACCTTTACAAAATCAGCCGCTGCAACTTCTTGGCCATGGTCACCTTGGCACGGTTGAGCGTCGCGAGGCGCTGCGTGATTTCGCACTCCTCGTCTTCGGTGAGGTTCTCGTCCGAGAGACGTTCCTGACACTCGCGGATCAACCCCTCGATGACCTTGGTCTTGTAGAGCGCCACGGCCTTGGGCACCCCCACGGCCAGCATCTCGGCGTCGCTCTCGACGTGAACTTCCTTGCGGCGCCACAACTCGCTGGGCACGTAGTTGTCGTCCGACGTGAGCAGGTCGACCGAGACGTTGCACACCTCGGGATCGACATGGTTGAGAAACACATGCGCCGGCACTTCGATCCCGACGCCCGTCTGCTGCCACTGCTCAAGGTAGGCAGCCCGTATCTTATCGTACTGCGGATTGCGGAACGTCAGATCGCCGTCGGCCAGCTCGTCGAAGATCACTTCGGCTACGTTGCAGGCCACCATGTTGCGCCCCTCCTTGAAGTCGAACGAGCAATGTCCGTACTTGAGCAGGTATTTGCACAACTCGCGCTCCAGCGCCCCGGTGCTGCTGCCCGCCTCGACGCGCTGCACGAATTCCACCTCGGGTTCGCGGGGCGTCTCGCGCCGCAGGGTCGTCTGGCGCCGCACGAATTCGTCGGTCTCGCGGTCGCCGGTGGTGGCCAGCCGCTTGCGCGCCACTTCGGAGACGAGAATCTGCTCGTCGATCTCCATGATCCGGGCGCACTCCTTGATATAGACGGCGCGCTGGATCGAATCGGGAATCTGCGCGATGGACTGCACCATGTCGCCGATGAGCGACGCCTTCTTGATGGGGTCGCCCTGCGCGTCCTCCAACAGCAGCCGGGCCTTGAAAGCCAGGAAATCCTGCTCGTTGGCCCGTATGTAGTCCTGCAGCTCGGCGGCCGTGCGGCTCCGGGCGAAGGAGTCGGGGTCCTCGGGCTCGGGCAGCAGCACGACGCGCACGTTCATGCCCTCCTTGAGGATCATGTCGATACCGCGCAGCGACGCATGGATGCCCGCCGAGTCGCCGTCGTAGATGACGGTGATGTTCTTCGTGAAACGGTTCAGCAGGCGTATCTGCTCGGTGGTGAGCGATGTGCCCGACGAGGCGACGACGTTCTCGACTCCGGCCTGGTGCATCGAGATGACGTCGGTATAGCCCTCCACCAGGATGGCGAAATCCTGCTGCTGGATCGCTTTCTTGGCGAAATAGAGACCGTAAAGCTCGCGTTTCTTGCTGTAGATCTCGCTCTCGGGCGAATTCTGGTATTTGGCGACCTTCTTGTCCGTGCGGAGCGTACGTCCGCCGAACGCCACGATGCGGCCCGAGATATTGTGCACCGGGAACATGACCCGGTCGTGGAAGCGGTCGAAAAGCGACCCGTCGCTCTCGCGTTTGAGCGACAGACCCGTCGAAACCAGAAACTCCTCCTTGTAGCCCGCCGCCAGGGCGTCCTGCGACATCTTGTCGCCCTTCGCAGGGCAGAAACCGAGGCCGAATTTCTCGATCGTGGCATCGGTCATGCCGCGCTGCCGGCGGAAGTAGGTCATGCCGACGCTCATGCCCTCGCTCTCGTGGTGGAGGTAGCGGGCAAAGTAGTCGGCGGCCCAGCTGTTGAGCGCGAACATCGATTCGCGGTCGTTGTTGCGCCGCTCCTCCTCGGGGGTGAGTTCCTTCTCCCGGACCTCGATGCCGTAGCGCTTGGCCACCATCTTGAGGGCTTCGGGATAGGTGACGTTCTCGTGTTCCATCAGGAACGTCACGGCGTTGCCGCCCTTGCCGCAGCCGAAACACTTGTAGACGCCCTTGGAGGGCGAAACGACGAACGACGGGGTCTTCTCGTTGTGGAACGGACAGCACGCCTGGTAGTTCACGCCCTTGCGCTTGAGCGTGACATAGTCGCCGATAATGTCCACGATATTCGCGGCGGCATAGATGCGGTCTACTGTCTCCCGGTCGATCATGGACACAAAGGTACGAAGAATTCACAATTCACGATTCACAATCCGCAATTAATTTCGAACCACGAGGAGGGCCGGCGGAGCGGTTTTTGCGCACGCCCGCAACCGTCCGCCGTTTCCGGACCGGGACCCGGAAACATGCGAATCAACCGCCGATCTCCGACTCCGAAAAAACACGACCGCGAATTGTGAATTGTAAATTATGAATTAAATTTGCGTCATGGACTTCAAACTGGTATCGGACTATGCCCCGACGGGCGACCAGCCGGAGGCGATCGCGCAGCTTGCGGATGCCATCCGCCACGGCTCGCAGCACAACACGCTGCTGGGCATCACCGGCTCGGGCAAGACCTTCACGGTGGCCAACGTCATCGCGCAGCTCAACCGTCCGACGCTGGTGCTGAGCCACAACAAGACCCTCGCGGCGCAGCTCTACGGCGAGTTCAAGAACTTCTTCCCCGAAAACGCCGTCGAATACTTCGTCTCCTACTACGACTACTACCAGCCCGAAGCCTACCTTCCGGCGTCGGACACCTATATTGAAAAAGACCTCTCGATCAACGACGAGATCGAGAAGATGCGGCTTCAGACCGTCGCCACGCTGCTGTCGGGACGCCGCGACGTCATCGTCGTATCGAGCGTCTCGTGCCTCTACGGCGCCGGCAACCCCGCCGACTTCCACGCCACGGCCATCCGCATCGAGGTCGGGCAGATCGTCAACTACAAACACTTCCTCTACAAACTCGTCGAAGCGCTCTACACCCGCACCGAGCGCGAGCTGGAGCCGGCCACGTTCCGCGTCAACGGCGACACGGTCGACATCATGGCGGCTTTCGGCGAGTTCGGCAACCAGTGTTTCCGCGTCATGTTCTTCGACAACGAGATCGAAGCCATCTACGCCATCGACCCCGCGACCGGCCAGCGGCTCCACCCGCTCGATTCGCTGACGCTCTACCCCACCAGTCTCTTCGTCACCACCAAGGAGCGCATCCACTCGGCCGTGCAGCAGATCTACCTCGACCTCGGCCGGCAGGTCGAGCTGTTCGAACGCGAGGGCCGCATGACGGAGGCGCAGCGCATCAAGCAGCGCGTGGAGTACGACGTAGAGATGATCAAGGAGCTGGGCTACTGCCCCGGCATCGAGAACTACTCGCGCTACTTCGACGGGCGCGCCGAGGGGACGCGTCCTTTCTGCCTGCTGGACTACTTCCCGCAGGACTACCTGATGGTCGTGGACGAGAGCCACGTGACCATTCCGCAGGTCCATGCCATGTTCGGCGGCGACCGGGCCCGCAAGGAGAACCTCGTGGAGTACGGGTTCCGGCTCCCGGCCGCCAAGGACAACCGGCCGCTGACCTTCGGCGAATTCGAGCAGCTGCAAGGCACGTCGATCTACGTCAGCGCCACGCCCGCCGACTGGGAGCTGATGAAGAGCGAGGGCGTCATCGTCGAGCAGCTCATCCGCCCGACGGGACTCGTCGATCCGCCCCTGGAGGTGCGCGTGACCCTCAACCAGATCGACGACTTGATCGAAGAAATAGATAAGCGGGTGAAGAACGACGACAAGGTGCTGGTCACGACCATCACCAAACGCATGGCCGAGGAGCTCTCCAAATACTTCGACCGCGTGGGAGTCCGCAACCGCTACATCCACTCCGACGTCGACACGCTCGAACGCATCCGCATCCTCGAAGACCTGCGCGCCGGCATGTTCGACGTGCTGATCGGCGTCAACCTCCTGCGCGAGGGACTCGACCTGCCCGAGGTGGCGCTGGTAGCGATTCTCGACGCCGATAAGGAAGGGTTTCTGCGCAACGTACGCTCGCTGACGCAGATCGCGGGCCGCGCCGCACGCCATTCGCAGGGCAACGTCATCCTCTATGCCGACACCTGCACCGACTCCATGCGCCAGACCATCGAACAGAGCAACCGGCGCCGCGAAATCCAGGTGCGCTACAACATGGAGCACGCCATTCTGCCCCAGCGCGCCCAACGCAGCGGCACAGGACAGAGCGCCCTGCTGGCGGGCAGTGCACAAACCGAGACCGACGGCGTCCGCTATGCAACCGCCGAGGCTCCTGCCATGGCTGCCGCCGATGTACAGAAAGCCTATGTGGCCGGTGCGGGCGAGAACCTCGACACTCTGATCGACCGGGCCCGCGAAGATATGGAGCGTGCGGCCAAGGCGCTCGACTTCCTGGCCGCCGCCCGCTATCGCGACCGCATGTACGAATTGCAGAAACTGCGCGACGAAAACCGGAAATAGTTACGGCCAAGGGTGTTCCCGAATGCCGCACGGACGGGCTCGCGCTCCCGCCGTCTCCGCCCCGTCGCCCTGCTTTTTCACCTTTCGCTTATCCGTAAAGTTCACCTTTTCGAAAGCTGCCTTTCGCGACCCGGAGCGGTGCGGGCCACGGTCCGCACCGGAGCGGTCGGGCAGATTCAGCGATCCGCCGGCACCCCAACCGGAGCGCCGGCTGTACATCCCAGCCTGACGCGGGGCTTGCGACCAATGAATTGACATGCGACCTTGCGCCGGTGCCGGTTCGCGCCCACAGCTGCGACCCTCGCAGCCGGCACGGGCGAACGATTTTGTCGTCGTGCGGCTCTTTGAGCCGTGCGGGCCGCAGCCTCCCGCAGCGGAGGCCCGCAAGCGTGCCCCGCAGGCTGCGCCCGACATTCCGTACGAGGCGGACGCATCGAAATCATCGGTTCGCACTCTCCGCGCCATCCATTCCAGCGATCGCCCGCAACGCCTGCTACGGGCAACCGCAACAGTACGACGGGAGCCTTGGGGGATGCCGGCATCCGGTCGTGGTACTGGGCTTCGTCCTCCTATGCCGACGGCAACAACAACGGGGCCAGCCTTCGCATCTCCGAAACCGAGGACCGTCCGCTGCACAATGCGAATCGTTCGGGCGGCTACTCCGTGCGCTGCGTCCAAGCATCTGCCGGCAACATTCGAAAAGGCGAACTTTGCCCCCGAAAAAGAATTAAAAGCGAAAGGTTGGACTGAAAACAGACGCAACGAACGATGCGGGCGCAACCCGGACCTCCCCGGTCGCCGGGAATCCTGCGCCGCACAGCCCAGGATAAAAAGTTGAAAATTCAACTAAAAGTCCTCCGATCACCCAAAATTCCAAAAACAGCAAAAATCGCAGAATACCCGAATTTTTACACCTGTTTTCAGAAAAACACCTCAAAATTTCACCTCATCCCCGAAAAACAGGCGCTATTTTCCGCAAATCATGCGAAAAAATCTCGATTTTTCGCAAAAATCGTATTTTCAACAAAACAACATTTTCGAAAAACAATTACTTTTGCAGTCGGTACACAACGGACAACCCAAACCAAACTCGGAATAGTATGTCGTTACTCAGATTCAAGATGGTCGATGCGGCCATCAACCACACGGCAGCGAAGGTCGACATCCCGACAGGCCGCCCCTCGGACTACTTCGGCGCCAGGGTATTCGGGCGCGACGCCATGCGCAAATACCTGAACAAGAAAACGTTCGATGCGCTCGTCAACACCATGGAGAACGGCACGCCCCTGACCCTCGAAATCGCCGACAGCGTAGCCGCCGGCATGCGGCAGTGGGCCCTGGAGCACGGCGCCGACCACTACACCCACTGGTTCCAGCCCCTCACGGGCGGCACGGCCGAGAAGCACGACGCCTTCGCCGAGCCCGATGGCTGCGGCGGCGTGCTGGAGGAGTTCTCGGGCAAGCTGCTCGTACAGCAGGAGCCCGACGCGTCGTCGTTCCCCAACGGCGGCATCCGCAACACCTTCGAAGCACGCGGTTATTCGGCTTGGGACCCTGCGTCGCCGGCTTTCATCGTCGACACCACGCTTTGCATCCCCACCGTCTTCATCGCCTACACGGGCGAAGCCCTCGACTACAAGGTGCCGCTGCTGCGCTCCCTTTCGGCCGTGGACAAGGCCGCGACCGAGGTGTGCCGCTACTTCGACAAGAACGTCGAAAAGGTCTATTCCTACCTGGGCTGGGAGCAGGAATACTTCCTGGTCGACGAAAGCCTGTGGGCCATCCGTCCCGACCTGGTGCTGACGGGCCGCACGCTGATGGGCCACGAATCGGCCAAGAACCAGCAGCTCGAAGACCACTACTTCGGCGCCATCCCCACACGCGTGATGGCTTTCATGAAGGAGCTGGAATACGAATGCCTGCTGTTGGGAATTCCCGTCAAGACGCGTCATAACGAGGTGGCCCCCAATCAGTTCGAGCTGGCCCCGGTCTACGAGGAGGTCAACCTGGCCAACGACCACAACCAGCTGCTGATGACCATCATGGACAAGATAGCGCGCCGCCACCAGTTCCGCGTGCTGCTGCACGAAAAACCGTTCAAAGGCATCAACGGTTCGGGCAAGCACAACAACTGGTCGCTGGGCACCGACACGGGAGTGAACCTCCTGGGCCCCGGCAAGACGGCATCGGAGAACCTGCAATTCATCACATTCCTGGTCAATGTCGTCTCGGCGGTCTACAAACACAACGGGCTGCTGAAAGCCTCCATCATGAGCGCTACCAACGCCCACCGTCTGGGCGCCAACGAAGCGCCCCCGGCCATCATCTCCGCGTTCCTCGGTTCGCAGGTCTCGGCCGTGCTGGACAAGCTGGCCGCCTCGAAGAGCGACGACGCCATCCGCTTCGACGCCAAGAACGTCTTCAAGATGAGCGGCATATCGCACATCCCGACCCTGCTGCTGGACAACACCGACCGCAACCGCACCTCGCCGTTCGCATTCACGGGCAACCGCTTCGAGTTCCGCGCCGTAGGTTCGTCGGACAACTGCGCCGAAGCGATGATCACGCTCAACACGGCGGTGGCCGACGAGCTGACCCGCTTCAAGCAGGCCGTCGACGCGAAGATCGAAGCCGGAGCCAAGAAGGAGAAAGCCATCTACGAAGTGCTGAAAAAGATGATCAAGGAGTGCCGCCCGATCTGCTTCGACGGCAACGGCTATTCGGACGAATGGAAGGCCGAGGCCGCCCGCCGCGGGCTGGACTGCGAGACCTCCACGCCGCTGATCTTCGACCGCTACCTCGACAAGGAGTCGCTGCGCATGTTCGCCGACATGGGCGTCTATACCAAAGTCGAGCTCGAAGCCCGCACCGAGGTGAAGTGGGAGACCTACACCAAGAAGATACAGATCGAGGGCCGCGTGCTGGGCGACCTGGCCATGAACCACATCGTGCCCATCGCCTCGAAATACGAAGCGCTGCTCCTCGACAAGGTCTACAAACTGTTGCAGATTCCCGAGTTGAAAGCGACGGCCGACATCGACCTCATCAAGAAGATTCAGGACCACACGACGGCCATCCAGCGGCTCACCGACGAGATGATCGAAGCGCGCAAGAGAGCCAACCGCATCGAGGACCAGCGCGCGAAGGCGATCGCCTATCACGACACCGTGGCGGGCTACTTCGACGAAATCCGCCACCACATCGACAAGCTGGAGGAGATCGTCGACGACCAGATCTGGCCGCTGCCCAAGTACCGCGAACTGCTCTTCATCAGGTAGGCGCCGTACACCGTCTGCCGCACTCTGCCGCCGCGACCTATCCGAGGTCGCGGCGGTTTTCGTTCCCGGCCGTCAAAGGTGAACGATGCCGCGGCGGTAGGCGGCGAGGTCCGATTCGTCGAAACGGGCCAGGGCGTCGTCGAGCTCGCTCAGCAGGCGGGCATGGTCTTCGGGCAGGCGCCCGAGCAGCGGCACGGTGTTCGACACGGTGTGGCCCATCAAGGTGGCGGGAACGGTGAGGGCGGCGATGAACGTGCGGAGCTCCTCGAGCCGCTCGCGCTCTCCGGCTTCGACGAACCGCCCGGCAGCGACATCGGCGGCCAACGGAGCCTCGGGAAAGAGCGTCAGCGAGACGACGCCTATTATATAAGGATGCAGGCGGTTGAAAAGCGCCGCCGTTGCTTCGGCCGCCCGCTGTCCGTTTCCGGCGCCGGCAAGTCCGGTCATGTAGGTGAAATAGTATTCGATGCCCGCCTCGTCGAGCCGCCGGCACTGCGTGAGCGTATCGGCGGCCGTGTGGCCCTTGTGCATGAATGCGAGGGAGGGTTCGTCGCCCGTTTCCGTGCCGATCGAAAGGCCCGTGATGCCACGGGCACGCAGTTCGCGCAGCTCGGCATCGCTCTTGGCAGCGATGTCCGTCACCCGGGCGAACATCCCGATGGTCTGCACTCTGGGCAGGAAGTCGCGGATGCGGTCGGCCAACGTTACGAGACGGTTGAAACTCAGCACGAAAGGGTTGGCACCGACCAGAAAGAGACGCCGGGCGCGCGGCTGGCAGCGGGCGATCAGCCGCAGATCGGCCTCGATCTCCTCCGGAGGCGAAAGGCGGAAACGCAGGTCGCCGTAGAGCGAACAGAATTTGCAGGCGTGGTGCGTGCAGCCGACCGTCGCCTGCAACAAAACGGAGTGGGCTTCGTAGGGCGGACGCCAGACGGTGCCCGTGAAATGCTGTTGTTCCGATTCGGTCATAATTTTCGTAATTTTGCATCGACAAGATAGACCCTTTTCCGGAACGAAACAAGAACGAAACTGCACGTCAGCGACTTACGCCGAAGTCAGTTTTCGTCATTCCGAAGCCATTGCAACGATGAAAAAAAACGGACAAAATTCCTCGCTGTCGCCCGCCTGCGCGCTCTTCGAGCGTTTCGGCAGCCGCTGGGCACTGCTTGTGCTGCTGACCCTGCAGGAGCATGAAGTGCTGCGGTTCAGCGAACTGACGCGGTCCGTACCGGGCGGAATCTCGGAACGGATGCTGGCCGCCACGGTACGCGATCTGGAGCAGGCCGGGCTGGTGGCGCGCACGCTCTATCCCGAGGTGCCGCCGCGGGTGGAATACCGGCTGACGCCGAAGGGCGAATCGCTGATGCCGCTGCTGCGACAGCTGCTCGAATGGGCAGAGAAGAACGGCTGAATCCGGACCACCGGCCGCACAACTGAAAACGAGATGCACCGGAGTGCATCTCGTTTTTCTATCCTCGGTCCGACGGGAATCAAGCGTTTTTGCGAACAGGAAGGCGCTCCCACAACCAAGCGGGAATCAACTTCCACAAAAAGACGAGCACGGCATAACGCCGGTCGATGACAATGCGGCGCCGACGATGCCGGACAGCCCGGAAAATGCGCCGGGCGACCGGTCCGGGCTGCATGAGCAGCGGATAGTCGCCGCCCGAGAGCAACGGTGTAGCAACGAATCCGGGGCGGATGTCGGTGAAACGGATAGCCAGTTTCTCCATCCGCGCGAGCTGCGCAAGGGCGTCGATGTAGGTGTTCTGCATCCGCTTGGTAGCGGAGTAGGCCGGGGCCGAACCCAGCCCGCGGGTGCCTGCGACCGAACTGATGACGGCGATATGGCCGCCGCCGTGCGAGCGGAACCAGCCGAACGCCGCAGTCACCATCCGAACGAAACCCTCGCCGTTGGTGCGGAGCGTGGCCAGCTCGATGCCGGGTTCCAGGTCGGTATTGCGCTTGCCGATGCCCGAAGCGTGGAAATAGATCTCCATACCGCCCAGCCGTTGGGCCAGTTCGGCGAGCCGCTGCGGCGCATCGTCGCGCGTGATGTCGATCTCGGCAGTCTCGACCTGCTCCGGAGCCTCCGCCTTAAGCCAGGCGAGCGCCCCGGCATTGCGGCCTGCGGCACCCACGCGCCAGCCGGCGGCGATGCAGAGCCGAGCCAGCTCCAGACCCAGACCCGAAGTGGCGCCCACGATGACGATACGCTTCTTCGGCCGGTCATTCCTGCTTGCGCGACATGCTTTTGTCATCATCTTTCCGTATTGTCGTTCTCTGCCGGCCTATTGCCGCCTCTCTTTTTCCCTTTCGCTCTACCGGAGATGCTGCGCGGCTCTGCAAGCGCTTCGGAGAGCGCCGGCGCAGGCAGTTCGGCGGCAGCGATACGCAGCAACATATGGACGTATTCGTTCTTCTCACCCGAAGTATAGGCCTGCACGAACTCCCAGCCGCGGGCGGTCATGTAGTTGAGCGCCTGAATGCCCGAATTGAAAACGAGCTCGCCGCCCTCGCTGTCGGTCAACATGTTGTATCTCCAAAAGCCGGTTTCCTGGCCGAAATCGAAGAACACGGTGTCGCCCCAGGGCTGCGGCATGTGATTGCTGATGATTCGGCAGTAGAGGTATTCGGGCATGGCGGCCGGAAGCTCGCCCGAATTGAGCTCGCATACCGTCGCCGGCTCCTGCGTCTGCGCCTGCATCGGCAGGGCAAGACCGCAAAACAACAAACATGTCAGAAACCGGATTTTCATCGCCTGCCCGTTTTATAGTCTACTGATATTGAACGCATTCGATGCCGACCTTGCGCAGCAGGTTCAGTCCGTCTTCCGAACGGTAGTCCTCGCTGTAGACAACGCGCCGGATGCCGGCCTGGATGATGAGCTTCGAGCATTCGAGGCACGGCGCGGCGGTGATGTAGAGCGTGGAGCCGTCGCAGTTGTTGGCGCTCTTGGCCACCTTGGTGATGGCGTTGGCCTCGGCATGGAGAACGTAGGGCTTGGTCCTGCCCTCCTCGTCCTCGCATTTGTTCTCGAAACCCGAGGGGGTGCCGTTGTAGCCGTCGGAGATGATCATCTTGTCCTTGACGATCAGCGCCCCGACCTGCCGCCGCACGCAATAGGAGTTCTCGGCCCAGATGCGCGCCATGCGCAGGTAGCGCATGTCCAGCTGCCGCTGTTTTTCTTCGTTGTAACCCACTTGGATAAGGTGAAAAGTTAAAGGTGAAAGGTAAAAGCGGCGGATCGAGGTTTACATGCCTTTGCCGTGGCAGTTCTTGTACTTCTTGCCCGAACCGCAGGGGCAGGGGTCGTTGCGCCCCACCTTCTTCTCGGCCTGGACGGGCATGGGTTTCTGCCGCTCGCCCAGGCCCGCCTGTGCGGCGGCCTGCATGCGCGAAGCCTGCAGCTTGTTGACATCGACCTTGGCGTGCTGCTGCCGCTCGCGCTGCACGGACTCGGCATTCTGGTCGCGGACCGGAATATAGGCCTTGTTGAGCACGGCCAGCACATCACGGTTGACCCGGACGAGCATCTTGGAGAAGAGCCCGAACGACTCGAACTTGTAGATCAGCAGCGGATCCTTCTGCTCGTAGGTGGCATTCTGCACGCTCTGGCGCAGGTCGTCCATCTCGCGCAGGTGTTCGCGCCAAGCGTCGTCTATGGTAGTGAACATCACCACCTTGGAGAAGACTTTGAAGATTTCGGCACCGTCGCTCTCCTTGCACTTGCGCAGGTTCACAGGCACGTTGTAGCCCAGGTGACCGTCGGTAATGGGGAAATAGAGGTTCGAATCGAGCTGATCCTTCTTGTCCTCGTAGATGCGCTGCATGACGGGCCGCACCGTATCGGCAACGGCCTTGGCACGGCGGACGTAGGCCTCCTTGAGGTCGCCGACGATGGCCTCGACAAGCTCGTCGAATTTGGCGTCGTCGTAGGTCTTTTCGTCGAACGTGGGCTCCACGGCCACCTCGCGGATCATTTCGAAACGGAAATCCTCGAAATCAATGCCCCGGTGGGTCTCGACGAAATCGGCGGCGAAGTCGTACATGATATTATTGAGGTCGATCTCGACGCGTTCGCCGTAGAGCGCATGGCGACGGCGCTTATAGATGACTTCGCGCTGCGAGTTCATGACGTCGTCATACTCCAGCAGACGCTTGCGGATGCCGAAATTGTTCTCCTCAACCTTCTTCTGCGCCCGCTCGATGGCCTTGGTCATCATGCCGGCCTGGATCACGTCGCCCTCCTTGTGGCCCATGCGGTCCATCATGGCGGCGATGCGGCCCGAACCGAACAGACGCATCAGGTCGTCCTCCAGCGAGACGAAGAACTGCGAAGAACCCGGGTCGCCCTGGCGGCCGGCACGGCCGCGCAGCTGCCGGTCGACGCGGCGGCTTTCGTGGCGCTCGGTGCCGATGATGGCCAGACCTCCGGCCTCCTTGACCTCGGGCGTGAGCTTGATGTCGGTACCGCGGCCCGCCATGTTGGTGGCGATGGTCACCTGCCCTGCACGTCCGGCCTCGGCCACGACCTGGGCCTCCAACTGGTGCTGCTTGGCGTTCAGAACGTTATGCTTGATGCCGCGGAGCTTGAGCATGCGGCTCAGCAACTCCGAAATCTCGACCGACGTAGTACCGACGAGCACCGGACGGCCCTCGCCCACGAGCCGCACGATCTCCTCGATGACGGCGTTGTACTTCTCGCGCTTGGTCTTGTAGATCAGGTCCTGGCGGTCGTCGCGGATGACGGGCCGGTTGGTGGGGATGGCCACCACGTCGAGCTTATAGATCGACCAGAACTCCGAAGCCTCGGTCTCGGCCGTACCGGTCATACCGGCCAGCTTGTGGTACATGCGGAAGTAGTTCTGCAGGGTGATGGTCGCGAAAGTCTGCGTCGCGGCCTCGACCTTGACATGCTCCTTGGCCTCGATGGCCTGGTGCAGGCCGTCGGAGTAGCGGCGGCCTTCGAGGATACGACCCGTCTGCTCGTCGACGATCTTGACCTTGTTGTCCATCACCACGTATTCGATGTCCTTCTCGAACATGGCGTAGGCCTTCAGCAGCTGGTGGACCGTATGCACGCGCTCCGATTTGACGGAGTAGTCGTTGATGACGGCGTCGCGCTTCCGGGCCCGCTCCTCGGCCGAAAGGTCGCTCTTTTCCAACTCGGCGACCTCCGACCCGATGTCGGGCAGGACGAAGAAACCGTCCTCGTTGAAGTATTTCGAGAGCGCCTCGTGCCCCTTGTCGGTGAGCTCCACGGAGTTGAGCTTCTCGTCGATGACGAAGTAGAGGTCGTCCGTGATCTCGGGCATGCGGCGGTTGTTGTCCTGCATGTAGATGTTCTCGGTCTTCTGCATCAACGCCTTGACGCCCTGCTCCGAGAGATACTTGATCAGCGGCTTGTACTTGGGCAGACCCTTGTGCGTACGGTAGAGCTTCACGCCGCCCTCGTCGCTGTTGCCGTCGGCGATGAGCTTGCGGGCCTCGGCCAGCAAGCCGGTAACGAGGTTCTTCTGCAGGTTGTAGAGGTTTTCGATGGCGGGACGGTACTGCTCGAACATCTGGTCCTCGCCCTTGGGCACGGGACCCGAGATGATGAGCGGCGTGCGTGCATCGTCGATCAACACCGAGTCGACCTCGTCGACGATGGCGAAGTGGTGCTTGCGCTGCACGAGGTCCTTGGGCGACGAAGCCATGTTGTCGCGCAGGTAGTCGAAACCATACTCGTTGTTGGTACCGAAGGTAATGTCGGCCATATAGGCGTCGCGCCGGGCGTCGGAATTGGGCTGCGTGTCGTCGATGCAGGCCACCGAGAGACCGTGGAACTCGTACATGGGGCCCATCCACTCGCTGTCTCGCTTAGCCAGGTAGTTGTTGACCGTCACGAGGTGCACGCCCTTCCGGGCCAGTGCGTTGAGGAACACGGGAAGCGTGGCGACGAGGGTTTTACCCTCGCCGGTGGCCATCTCGGCGATCTTGCCCTTGTGGAGCACGACGCCGCCGAAAAGCTGCACGTCGTAGTGGACCATGTCCCACTTGATGTCGTTGCCGCCGGCGAGCCAATGGGTGGCGTAGAGGGCCTTGTCGCCCTCGATGCGGACGAAATCCTTCGAAGCGGCCAGCTCGCGGTCGAAATCGTTGGCCGTCACCTCGACGGTCTCGTTCTCGGCGAAGCGGCGCGCCGTATCCTTCATGATGGCGAACGCTTCGGGCAGAATCTCGTCGAGCTTCTCCTCGATGCGGTCGTCGATGCGTTTGGTGAGGTCGTCGATCTCCTTGGAAATCTTCTCCTTCTCCTCGAGCGTCGTTTCGGGCTGTTCGAGCCGGGCGCGGAGCTCGACGATGCGGGCCTCGTCCCCGGCGATGTAGTCGGCGATGCGGCGCTTGAGCTCCTCGCTGCGGGCGCGCAGGCCGTCGTTCGAGAGCGCCTCGATTTCGGGGTATACGGCCTTGATCTTCTGCAGATAAGGTTCGATCTCCTTGCGGTCCTTGTCGGCTTTCGAGCCGAAAATCATCTTGATCAGACTGGCAACTATATCCATAGGTGTGCGTTGTTGGCTGAATTAGCGTACGAAATCTTACAAAAGTAGTGATTTTCCACGGAAAACGCAAAAGCAGGGCCACACAATTTTACGCCGGGAAATTCCGGAGCATCCGGCGCTCCGGCACCCCCGGCGGCAACTTCCGTGTAGATGCTTGGACGCAGCGCACGGGAACGGCGACCGACCGGAACGCCAACGTACCGCTGTCCGTCGGGCGCACCTCCGACGGATAGAGCCACAGGGCACTCGCGACACACACCGAAGCGGAAAAAGGCGAAGAAGACCACCAACTACCGCTCACGCCGACGCCCGACAAGGCTCCCGCCGTATTGTGGCGGTTGCCCGCAGCAGATGCTGTGAAGCAATCGCTGAATGGAATGCGGCGGAGGGTCGGAACAATGGTTTTTGCTGCAAATGTCGATGCGTCGGACGGCTCTTCGAGCCGTGCGGGCCGCAGCCTTGGCCGGCGGAGGCCCGCAAGCGTGCCCCGCAGGCTGCGTCCGAATCCAAGCCCTTTGTCATTCTGAACGAAGTGAAGAATCTTTTCCCTTGCGAATCAAAGGCCGCAGGCGGACTATGCCTCGCAAGGAGGAAAATAACAAACGCACTGCGGTCAAGAATCTATAGCAACAGATTCTTCGTCGATCTTCCGATCTCCTCAGAATGACAAAACGGAAAGAACTGTGATCCGCACAACGCGTTGGGACCGTACTATTTCATTGTTCGCAAACTCCGCGGCAGACTGGGATGTACAGCTGCTTGTCTCTCTTTTTTCAGAATCAGATAAATTCCGCCCCGATGTCGGAGCCGTAGCGGAGGAGGGACTAAAAGCGTCTGCGCAGGGGCAGGTTTGTTTACAAACCCGCGAACAGGCGCCCGAAGCAGCGTTAGGTCCTCCGAAGCAGGCAAAGACAATCGGAAGGAGAGGTTTTTGGGCCGCTTTTTGCCGGAACAAAAAGCGGCAAACAAAGAGCAGCGGATTGCTGAATCTACATGCACCACGCTGACAAGAGCCGTAACCCTTGTCACTCTGGGTGTGAAGTTGCCGAAGCGAAGATAAAATAAAAATTATTCACGCGAAAAAGTTCACCGGGGCGACTGAAGAAGGGCCAAACACGAGTGCAAGGAAAAACATGGCATGGCTTGAGCAGGAACGGGGCAGGCCGGAGGGGAGAAAGGAGAGGTAAGGCGAAAGAGATGGGAGATGGGAGATGGGAGACGGAATGATGAGAAGGGGAACAGAGTTGGAGCGCGGGGTATAAAGCTGACCGACAAAGACAACAGAAAACGAAGCGAGCGCAGAAAAGACAGCCGTCCCTCCCGAAACAAAAACGAACCGGCCCGACCATTGACGGTCGGGCCGATATGTAAATACAGCATCGGACAGCTACTCCTCTCCGGCCGGGCGGCCGAACTCCCGCCGCAAACGACCGAAAAGATCGCGCACGAAAAGAATCCAAGCTACGCAAGCCGCCGCCGCAAAGAAAACGAACCCGGCAAGAAGCATCGTTTTCGATGGTTTCGACGCTTTGAGAGGCACCGTCGCAGGCTGTACGACAGCATAGACCGGCGTGCTTTCCTGCACCTTGGCCTTGGCGACCTGCAGCTGCTGGGCCATCTGATTGTAGATATTGTAAGCCAGCGTCATCTCGTTCTCCAGGCGTTCCTGCTCGGTACGCACTGCCCGCCGCACGACGTTCTGATTGGCATCCATATAACGCGCATAACGCTGCTGCGCACCATAATAGTCCCGTTGCGATTCATCGTAGAGCTGCTGCGTGAATTCAAGGTCGTTGCGCGCTTTGTTGGTGCGATAATCGGTGACATAGGTTTGCAGATTGTGCATGACGGTGTCGGCCACGGTCGCCGAGACCAGCGGGTCCTGCATCGTCACCGAAAGCGTCACCAGCGAATTCTTCTTATCCACGGCAACCATCACACGCTGTCCCAGCGCCTCGGCAATGCGGTTTTCGTCGGGCGTCAGACGGAACGGATCGGCCGCCTGACCGTCGGACTCGGGCATCTCGTCGCGAAACAGCGACATGAACCACCCGAGCGCCCGGAACGGAGCGGCAATCACCACGTTCCACCAGGGGCGCCGCGTATGTTTCTTCAGGTAAGTGTAAAGGTCGGTCTGCAAGGCGCCGTCGGCCGTCTCGACCCGGACCGGAAAGAGTTCGACAACGAAAGGCACCGAAGCCACCACGTCGGGGTAAAGATCGGGATTCACCGCATCCGTCTCGGTCATGTTGCCCACGTTGATGCCGGCCATGCTGGCCAAAGCGCCCAGTCCGCCGAGCGAGTTCTTGTTCGACGCGGTCTCGGGAGCCAGCACCGCAACGGTGGTATACTCCCTCGGAATGCTGAACGCTACGATCAGCCCGATCACGGCTGCGTAGCAGCACCAGCGCACCACCAGCTTGCGCTCGGCCCACACCTTGCGGGCAAGTTCGAGCAGATCGATTTCATCCTCGGCAGTCTGCCGGGAGGGGGCAGCATTTTCCTGCATGTCGTTCTTCATAGCGGCTTATTTTGCAAGATTGGCAATCGAAGCGGCCATCGTGCCGAGCGAAGCGGCCGAGGTCGCCAGACCCATGATCTCCGTCACGCCCAAACCGGGACGGAAGCGTTTGCGGGGCACGATGATCTCGCAGCCCGGTTCGATCCGGTTCTTCTTGCGCGAGATCATGCCGTTCATGTAGACGATGTAGGTGCGGCTCTTCTTGGCCCGCACGGCATAACCGCCCGCCTGGTCGATATAATCCTTGTATTTCTTGTTTTTGGAGTAGAGCACCGTGTTGGGGCGCATCACTTCGCCCACGATCTTCACCGTGCTGACGTATTCCGGCACGAAAAGGCGGTCGCCTTCGCGCAGCACCACATCGTAGTCGGAGCCGGGGTTGGCCAGCGCCTTTTCGAGTTCGATGCCCACGGTGTAGGTGTCGTTCTCGCGCAATTTCTCCACCGAGAGCGAGTCGGAGCCGCCGTCGAGCCGGGCCATGCGCAGCACATCGTCGCGCAGGGCGCGCTCCTCCTCGTTCATCTGACGCATCAGACGGCTGCCGCGGATGTAGGCGTCGGAGGTCACGCCGCCGGCACGCTTCACCAGATCGGAGATGCGCTCGTTCTTGTGCAGCAGGGCATATTCGCCCGAGAAGACCACTTCGCCCGATATTGTCACCATGCGCTGCTCCTGATAGCCCGGGCTCTTGCGCACGGCCACCACATCGAAGGGTTCGAGCACGAATCCCTGCGTGCCGTCGACCACCAGACCGTCCTTGAGCGAGAAGGTGAAGACCTGCCCCAGCCGGTTCGAGGCGGTCGTGCTCTGCGGATCTTTCAGCCGGCGCGCGATCTCCACCCGCACCGTCGAAGCGCCGTCGAGCAGACCGCCGGCCTGCACGATAAGATCTTCGAGGGTCATCTCCTCCACATAGGGATAGGTGCCCGGCTGCGCCACCTCGCCGCTGATGGTGAATCCGCCCATTTCGTTCAGATCGTGGCGGCTGGAGATCACCAGCACATCGTTGCGCTGCAGGGAAATGTCGGGCGTCGTGCCCCGGACGATGCCGGCCAGGTCGACCGAGATCATCCGCTGCAGCAGATCGTCGCACTCACGATAAAGCAGCGCGCGCGACAGGAACGCTTCGTCCTTGAGCCCCTCGGCGCGCTTGACCAGCTGTCCCACCGTGGCCACATCGTCGCACAACTCGTACAATCCGGGACGGAACACCGCACCGCGCACTTCGACACGATTGGCGAAACGGTCCAGCACGGCATCGGCCTCGATTTCGTCGCCGTCCTCCAGCACGAAGCCGTCGAACTTGTCGACCGGCACGCTGAAGAACTCGTGCTCACGGCCCGAGCGGCGCACCACGCGCACCTCGCGGTCATAGGCATCGCCCGTGAAACCGCCCGTGTAGCCCAACAGGTCGCGCATCGTCTCGCCCTCCTTCATTTCGTAGTACATCGGGCGCTTCACCTTGCCCTTCACCTCGACCAGCCGGCCGTAGGGATGCACCAGGATGACGTCGCCCTCCTCGAGGCGCACGTCCTGCCCGAATTTGCCCGAAAAGAGGTATTCGTAGAGATCCAGAAGCGCGAAACGGCGGCCGTTGCGCAGCAGTTCGATCTGGCGGAGCGTACCGATGTCGGTAACGCCGCCGGCACGATAGAGCGCATGGAATGCCGACGAGAACGACGACAGCCGGTAGGTGCCCGGCACCTCGACCTCGCCCATGACGTGAACCTGAATGGTCCGTATCTGTCCCAGCGTCACCCGCACCTCGGTGGCGGGGTATTCGCCCGCGACGCCGGCATACTTGCGCGCAAGAAGATTGCGGATGCGGGCGGCGGCTTCGCGGACGGTGAGTCCGTTGAGATAGACCGGGCCGATCTCGGTCACCATGATGCTGCCCTCGGGCGAGATGACCTCGCAGATATAGTCTTCGCTGGCGCCCCACACGTCGACGACCACCTCGTCGCCCGGACCGAGCCGGTAGGCTTCGGGGGTCGCCATGTTGGCATTGGGTTCGAAGGTCAGCGTCTTGCCGCTGAACACGCTGCGACCGAAGATCCGGCGCTTGCCGACCGTGTCGCGGGCGTTGACATAGCGATAGGCCGCAGCGCCGCCCTCGCCGTCGAAACCGGCGCCGTTCGGCTCCCCGTTGCCCGGAGCAGCCGCAATCGCGCTTCCGCCTCCCGAGCGTGCATCTTCCGCCGTGCGGCTCGCGGTGCGGACCGCCACGCGCGAGGGTTCCTCGTCGGAGACGTCGCGCAGGATGTCCGTCCGTTCGGTCGCCGAGAGCAGCGATTGGCCCTGGCCCGACTTCGAGCCGCTCTTGCTGCCCGAAGCGTTCAGTTCGCCCGCATCGTATTTGGCTTTCAGCTGCAACAGCTGCGACTGCGACACGCCGCGCACGAGCAGTTCGCGGGCGAGCTGCTGCTGGTTCTTGCCGGAGGTGACTCCGCGCTGCACGTAGTCGATGATCTGATCGTCGGTCATCTGGGCCCAGGCCCGACCGGCCACACAGGTCAGAACAAAAAGGAGGATCAAAAACTTACGGTTCATATCTCTCTTGCCTTGTTTCGTTTGCTAAGGTTGTACGCCGGCCGGCCGCATCGCTGCCGCACCCGTCGTTTCCGGCGCCCGGCCGCTCCTCGATAACCTTTCCGGCCCCGGCATGGAACGGGCGGCACCCGCCCCGGCGAGGAGCGTCGTTAAGTGTACAAAAGTAGGTCATTTTCTCCGTCCCGCCAAACAAATCCGGATATTTTCGTACGGCAATCCGGTTCTTCCATACGGAGTCTTGTGCGAAGAATATCCTATCGTCCGATCGCTGCCGCTGTTACGCCTGCCGGCTCCGGCGGCCGAAACGGAATGTTCCTCCGACCGAATACCGGGAAAAATCGGCCGGGAAATCGGAAAATCGGCCGACCGCACACCGGGAATGTATTGGAAAAGCTCCGCTTCGCTCTCCGCAGCGCACCCCGGGGACAAGGCAGTCCGGCAGATGCTGGACGCAGCGCACGGAGAAGCCGTAAGAGCGGTTGATGTTGTTCAACGGGTTCACAAGGCTGCCCTTGAATAACAGGCGGCCTGCGTTGTTACTACCGTCGGCGAACGTGGAGGACGACCAGGCCGTACCCTCGTCGCCGATGCCGCCCAAGGCTCCCGTCGTGTTGTTGCGGTAGCCCGAAGCAGGCATTGCGGGCGATCGCTGGAATGAATGGCGCGGAGAGTGCGAACCGATGATTTCGATGCGTCCGCCTCGTACGGAATGTCGGGCGCAGCCTGCGGGGCACGCTTGCGGGCCTCCGCTGCGGGAGGCTGCGGCCCGCACGGCTCAAAGAGCCGCACGACGACAAAATCGTTCGCCCGTGCCGGCTGCGAGGGTCGCAGCTGTGGGCGCGAACCGGCACCGGCGCAAGGTCGCATGTCAATTCATTGGTCGCAAGCCCCGCGTCAGGCTGGGATGTACAGCCGGCGCTCCGATCGGGGTGCCGGCGGATCGCTGAATTTGCCCGACCGCACTGGCACAAGCGCTTTCTTAAACCGGGCGCAGCATCAAGTTAACCGGATACTTTTGCCCAAACAAGAAAACATCTCTGAAAGGGACCGTGGTCCCTGCCACTCCGGGTCGGAAGGACTGCCCCATCGCACGGAGCGTTCCGGCCCCGGGACATGGCCCGCAGCGCTGCGGACAAGCGAAAGCAGAGATTTTCCAAATATGCTTATGCGCAAATCCCCCACCCGTCGATTCTGCCTTCGGTTCGTCGGTTGGCAGGGATACAGGATTGTTTCCGGACCTCAGTCTGCGCCCTGCCAAAAGCAGGGTTTTACAACCGGCCCGCGTCACAGCCGACAGAACACGCCCGGCAAACCGGATAGCTGCGGCCCGCACGGCTCCGAAAGCCGGCCGAAACGACAACGAGGGTATTTTTGCGGACAAGTTTTTCCCAATGGTCATACGGCGCGGCGTCCCTTCCGGAAACCGGCCCCGCACCCACAAAACAAGGCGAAACCGGCAACCGGATCCGCCTTGTCAGCAATCGTCGCGACCGCTATTTCGCCAGCTCCTGCCAGATCAGCGCCGAAGCGCCGAGGATGGCGGCGTTCTTGCTCTGAATGCCGCTCGGGAGCAGCTTCACCTTATTCTTGAAGGTGAACATCATGTTCTCCTCCATGTACCACTGCGTGGGCTCGAAGATCAGCTTGCCGGCTTTCGACAGACCGCCGAAGAGGAAGATCGCTTCGGGCGAGGTCACCGTCACCACGTCGGCCAGCGCCCGGCCCAGCAGTTCGCCCGTGAAGCGGAACGCCTCCTTGGCCACGGCATCGCCCGACTCGGCCGCCACCGAAATCATCGAAGCGTCGAGATCGTTGAAAGCAATGTCGCGCAGCTTGCTCGGATCGGACATCGTGGACATCAGTTCGAAGACCGTGCGTTTGATACCCGTGGCCGAGACGTAGGCCTCCAGACAGCCCCGGCGGCCGCAACCGCACTGACGGCCGTTGCGCTCCACGCAGATATGGCCGAATTCGCCCGCGAAACCGTCGTGGCCGTAGATCATTTCGCCGTTGGCGACGAAACCCGATCCGAGACCCGTGCCGAGCGTAATCATCACGAAATCGCGCATCCCGCGGGCATTGCCGTAGACCATCTCGCCGATCGTCGCGGCGTTGGCGTCGTTGGTCATCAGCGTGCGCACCCCGTTGAAACACTTGGAGATGTCGTCGACAAGCGGGAAGATGCGGCGGCTCTCGTCGGGGTCCTTCTCGCCCTCACGGAATTTCCACAGGTTGGCCGGCGTCTCGATCGTGCCGCGGTGGAAGTTGGCGTTGGGGGCGCCGATGCCGATGCCCGCCAGCTCGTACTCGAACGAGAGACTGTCGGCCAGGGCCCGCATGGCCTCGCACAGATCCTGCACATAGGCGGGATAGTCGTCGAAATAAGGGTATTTTTTCGTTGAGATGACCGATTCGGCATAGAGGTCGCCCTGTTCGTCGACCAGACCGAAAGCCGTGTTGATGCCGCCGATGTCGATTCCGATAGCCAGTTTTTTCATAAAAGGTCCGAAAGGTTGTTTTTGGGTTGGTTGATTTTCGGACGGCGCAAACCGGAAGCAACGGCGAATCGCATCGCAATTGCCCGGCCGCAGCCGATCCATTGCAAGGACAGCTTGCGCCTCACAGCACCGGACCCGCCGGAATACCGCTGAGACTCAACCTATCTCTTACAAAGGTAATCCAAAATTCGGGAACTTCAAACTTTTTTTCTACTTTTGGAGCAAATTACGAACGACACGAACCATGTACACGAACGACCAGCTGCAGTCCCTGATCGAAAACTACCTCGCCCAGGCCGAATTCCCCGCCGAACCGGAACTTCTCTACGCCCCGATCGCCTATTCGCTCTCCGGCGGCGGCAAACGGCTGCGGCCCATGCTGGTGCTGCTCTCCCACGCCGTCTTCTCCGACAACGTCCAGCAGGCGCTGCCGGCTGCCGGCGCCGTCGAGGTGTTCCACAACTTCACGCTGCTGCACGACGACATCATGGACAATGCGGCCATCCGCCGCGGCAAGCCCTCGGTGCACGCCAAATGGGGCCGCAACGTGGCCATCCTTTCGGGCGACGCCATGCTGATCTACGCCTACCGGCTGCTGAGCATGCTCCCCGCGGCGCAGGTGCCGCAGGTGCTCGCCACGTTCGACACCATGGCCCTCGAAGTGTGCGAGGGGCAGCAGTACGACATGGACTTCGAGCAGAAGCAGAAGGTTTCGGTGGTCGAATACATGCACATGATCGAACTGAAGACTTCGGCCCTGCTGGCCGGTTCGGTGCAGATCGGCGCCCTGCTGGGCGGTGCTTCCGAGGAGGACTGCCGCAAGCTCCGGCGCTTCGCCATCGAGCTGGGCCTGGCCTTCCAGCTGCAGGACGACCTGCTCGACAGCTACGGCGACCAGCGGCTGGGCAAGGCCATCGGCGGCGACATCCTGGAGGGCAAGAAAACCTACCTGGTGGTCACGGCGATGAGCCGGGCCGACGAGGCGACGCGCAAGGAACTCCGCGCCCTGCTGGCCGACGCTGAGATGGACCCGCAGAAGAAGATCGCCGCCGTGAAAGCCGTCTTCGACCGGCTCGATGTGCCCCACCTGGCCGAGCAGCAGATCGAGCTGCGATTCGAACGGGCCCTCGCCCAGCTCGACACCCTCTCGGTCGACGCCGCACGGACCGCCCCCTTGCGCGAGTTCGCCGCCGGACTGATGGGCCGGACGAAATGATCCGCATCGGGAAATCCATATCCTCCGTACCCCGCAGCCCAAGAGAAGCCAAAATTGCGATTTCCGCCAGCAAACGGCGGATCATGCGGACCCGAAACGGAATCGGGCCGCCGGGGAAGTAATTTCAAAACGTGCATTCCGAATCGAAATCCATGCAGCGCAGCGACATAGAGATCATGGCCCCCGTGGGGTCGTACGAAGCATTGGCCGCCGCCATTCAGGCCGGGGCCGACTCGGTCTACTTCGGCATCGGCCGTCTCAACATGCGGTCGGCATCGGCCGCCAACTTCACCGCCGACGACCTGGCGCGCATCGTCGCCACGGCCCACGCCGCCGGGCTCAAAGCCTACCTGACGGTCAACACCGTCGTCTACGAGGAGGAGATCGCCACGGTCAACGAGATCATCGACCGCGCCAAGGCCGAGGGCGTCGACGCCATCATCGCCACCGACATGGCCGCCATCCTCTACGCCCGCCGCGTGGGGGTCGAGGTGCACATCTCCACCCAGAGCAACATCTCCAACTCCGAGGCCGTCAAGTTCTTCTCGCAGTGGGCCGACACGGTCGTCCTGGCACGCGAACTGACGCTGGAGCAGGTGGCGCTCATCCGCCGCGAGATCGTCGAGAACGACATCCGCGGACCGCGGGGCGAGCTGGTCGAGATCGAGATGTTCGCCCACGGAGCGCTCTGCATGTCCATCTCGGGCAAATGCTACCTCTCGCTCTACGAGACCGGCTGTTCGGCCAACCGCGGCGCCTGCCGCCAGCTGTGCCGCCGCAAATACACCCTCACCGACCGGGAGACCGGCGCGGCGGTCGACGTCGACGGACAATATGTCCTCTCGCCCAAGGACCTCTGCACCATCGACTTCCTCGACCGCATGATCGACGCCGGGGTGCGCGTGCTCAAGATCGAGGGCCGCGCCCGGGGCGCCGAATACGTCAAGCGCGTGGTCGAATGCTACGACGAGGCCCTGCGCGCCATCGAGGCGGGCACCTACACGCTCGAATCGGCCGCGGCGCTCAAGGAACGCCTGCGCACCGTCTTCAACCGCGGTTTCTGGGAAGGCTACTACGCCGGACGCCCCGTCGCCGAGCACAGCGCGCACTACAGCTCCGCGGCCACGCGCCGCAAGGTCTACGTGGGCAAGGTGACCAACTTCTTCAAAAAGCTGTCCGTCGCCGAGGTGCTCGTCGAAGCGGCACCGCTGCGGCGCGGCGAGGAGATTTTCTTCATGGGTTCCACCACGGGCGTGGCCGAACAGCAGCTCGACGAACTGCACGGGCCCGACGGTTCGCCCGTCGACGGCGTTTCGCAGGGCGAGCTCTGCGCCATCCGCACCCCCGGACTCGTTCGTCGCGGCGACCAGCTCTACAAGTTCGAAGCGACGGTTTAGCCGGTCCTTTCCGGCAGAATCGGCAGAATCGGCAGCTCCGGAGATTCCGCACCGGATGCCGGTTCACACCCTACGGCGCAGCATCCCCGGACAAGCGCATCCATGCCCGAACGGCCGCGAATTTCCGCGGCCTCTCCTTTGAAAACGCACAGAAAAAGCCGTCTGTTCGAAGACGGACGGCGCTCCAATGATCGATTGCGAAAAAACCGGATCGCGACGGCCGCCTACACTTCCATCGCCGCCCCGCGCAGGGCGATTTTAGCGTCGCGGACAATACGGCGGCCGAGCGGGCACTCCTCGCAGCGCGCCGAACCCGACGCCGCCTCGGATGTTCTCCGGCCACCCGGCCGCAACAACCGCAGCAAACCGGCGGACGGACTCTTTTCAGTCGCTTCGGCGGCACTTTCCGAAGGGGAAGCCGCGGCCTTCGCAGGAGCGCAGTACTCGGTGGCGAGCTGCAACAACGCCTGCGTTTCGAAAGCGTTGGCGGCCCGCAGGCCTCGTTCGCGCCAGGCCAGGATGTAGCGGTTCTCCTCGGCCGGGAGCTTTTCAAGCAGCAACAGCGCGCTTTCGCGCAGCGATTCGCTGTCGGTATAGCTGCCGTATGCGAACTGTAGAATAGCTACCAGATTGATTCCGATGATGTTGGCCTTGAAAGCGCCGATGCGCTTGGGCTGTTCGTCGCTCTCGGCCCCGGGGACATAATGCGTGCGCCAATAAGCCGGGGCTTCGATGCAGAAAAGTTGGCGGATGTCGCCTTCGGTGCGGCAGGCCATGGCCCGCGCCATCACGAATTCGTCCTGCGCGAAGAACGCCGCGGCCTGCGCCAACCGCAGCACCGGATGGTTGGCCGGGCGGATGCCGCTCAGCTCCCAGCAGTCGGCCCGCATGGGCTCGATTTCGTATTTGGCGGCCAGGTGTTCGAAAGCCCGGCGCAGGTCGAGCGTGTGGTCGTCGTGGCGGTAGAGTTCCAGCAGCCCCGAGGCGCCGAACAGCATCGCCTCCACCGCATGGGGCGTCAGCCGTTCGCGCAACACGGCCTTGTAGGGCACGCGCCGCGCCAGTTCCAGGTAGGCCTCCTGATTCTTGCGGTCGCCCAGCGTACGGAAATAGAGCAGGTAGAACGTCACGTTCCAGTTCTCGCCCGCCTCGCGGTGCAGCGACTCCACCAGACGCATCTTGCGCTCCAGCCGGTCGAAGACCAGGTGCGTGAAGATTTCGTGGCGCTGCAACGGGTCGAGAGCGGCCAGCCGCTCGCCGCAGGCACAATGTCCGGCCCCGGCACGCAGCCGTTCCACGATCTCCGCGACGCGCTCCGCCACCATGCTACAACATGTTGAGTTCCAGCAGCGCCTCCTCCGACATCATGCTGCGGTCCCACACCGGGTCGAACGTCAGCACCACGTTGACCGACTTCACGCCGGGCACCTTGGCCACCTGCACGTTGACGTCCTCCACCAGCATGTCGGCCATCGGGCAGTTGGGCGCCGTGAGGGTCATGCGGATGTCGGCTACGCCGTCGGGCGTGTAGTCGATCTCGTAGATAAGACCCAGATCGTAGATGTTGACCGGGATTTCGGGGTCGTAGATGTTCTTCAGAGTCAGGACTATGTCCTGCTCCACCTTCAATATCTCTTCGGGTGTCATTCGGCTTGCTTGTTTGCGTCGTTCTTCGAGGCGTAGGCCAGGGCATAGAGCCGCATCTGCTTGACCATCGCCGCCAGCCCGTTGGCACGCGTCGGCGAGAGGTTGGAGCTCAGCCCGATGGCGTCGATGAAGTAGAGTTCCGTGTCGACGATCTCGCGGGCCGGACGTCCGCTCAGCACCCGGATCAGCAGCGAGATGATGCCCTTGGTGATGATGGCGTCGCTGTCGGCCGTGAAGTGCACCAGCCCGGCCTCGTCCTGCCGCGCATCTATCCACACGCGCGACTGGCAGCCGTTGATCAGATACTGCTCCGTGCGATGCTCCGGCGCGATGGCCGGGAGCTGCTCGCCCAGGCCAATGAGGTAGTCGTAGCGGTCCAGCCAGTCGTCGAATACCGAGAACTCCTCGATGATCTCCTCTTGTATCTTGTCCATATTGTTTCCGTTGGTTTTCTTAGTTTTACATGCGGCCGATCTTTCGTTCGCGCGCCTATTCCGCGATCTCTTCCAGCGGGTCGCCCTCCGAGGCGGCCGGCTCCGAAATCTCCAGCAACCGTGCCACCGTCGGTGCCACCGAGGTCATGTCGACACGCCGCCGCACGCGCTGCGGAGCGATGCCGGCACCGTAGAACAGCAGCGGCACCTCCGTGTCGTAGCCGTACATCGAACCCGACGACGACGAGCAGCGGTCGCGCTCCTCGATCCAGCCCGGCATCAGATTGAGCACCACGTCGCCCGAGCGGCGCGGGTAGAAACTGTTCTGCAGGCGCCGCGCATAGCCGCTTCCGAAGTAGCTCGTACGCATGGCCGTCGCCGCCAGCGCGTGCGACACGCCGCCGAACTGCATGGCGAAGATGGCCACCTCGTTCTGCACTTCGGCCAGATTGAGCCCGCGTTCGTAGATCAGATTGTGGTTCAGCCAGATGCAGTTTTCGTTGTAGTCCGTCACCCAGTCGCCCGCACCGTAGCGCACGTTCATGAAGCCGTTGACGATCACTTCGAACTGCCGCGCATTGAAGCGGTCGGCAGCCGTGGCGGCCAGATCGTAGGAGGGGCTCGTGCCGTGGTCGGAAGTGAGCACCACCAGCACCTCGTCCTGGCCGACCTGCGCAAAAAGGAACGTCAGAAAGTCATCCAGATCGCGGTCCAGCCGGTAGAACATGTCTTCCGCCTCCACCGATTCGGGCCCATAGGCCTCCACGATGCGGCGCGAAGTGTCCAGACAGATGTTCAGCAGGTCGGGTTCGGCGTCGGCGCCCAGCCGGTTCTGCACGATGAGCTGCTTGGCGAAGGCCAGCACCGCCGTATTGCCCGCCGGGGTATAGAGCAGCCGTTCGTAGTCGTCGGCCAGCGTCAGCCGCCCCGGACCTGCTCCGGCACGGTTCTTTTCCGGCTGTCCCGTCACGACGATGTCCCAGTGGCGCGTGTTGCGGTAGCTGCTCCGGTCGTAGAGCGTCCGCCACGCATCGGCCACGAACGACAGATTGTAGCGTTCGCGGTTGCTGCGGGCGATCCACTCCGGCACCTCGGGAGCGTAGTGATAGGAGGTGGTCCAGCCGCAATGCTTCGCATCGAGCCAGTAGACCTCCTCCGTACGGCCGCCCATGACGACGGCCGATTCCGGCTCGACGGCCACGGTCGCGCAACGGCTGCCGGGCGCATGCTGCAGGAGCGCTTCGCCCAGCGTCGGCGCAATCAGATGGTAGGGCCCGGGGCCCTGACGGCCGTCGGTGAGCCACACGGTCCTGTTGTCGGTATAGTCCTGCCAGCGCGAGCCGATGACACCGTGGGTCGAGGGCAGGGCTCCGGTGGTGAGCGTCGCCAGCGAAACGGGCGTGGTGGTCTGCTGGCAGTCGTAGCGGGCTTCGGCATAGCGCACGCCGCCCTCGGCCAGCCGGCGGAAGCCTCCTTCGCCGAAGTGGACAGCATAACGGTCGAGGTCTTCGGCCCGCATCGACCCGACGACCAGCTGCACGACCAGTCGCGGGCGCACAGCCTGTATGGGGAGGGAGCAAAAGGCTCCGAGCAGTAACAGAAACAGTTTTTTCATCGTTCGCAGATTCCGGAAAGCACAAATACGAATATGCCGGGCGGAATGCCAAATTTATTCGAGCACCCCGAGACGGGAGCAAAAATACGAAATTTATTTGCATTTTGCCGCTTTTCGGTCAACCCGCACAACGACAAAAAGCCCGACCGGTCATCTAACGCCAACTCCCTCCACCGAATTGTGCCGCTTCCTCCGAAAAGTCGATGCCCGCGCTCCGCTCCAATTCGGCCATGCGCTCCAGCGTCCGGCGGCACAGCGACTGCCAGGCTTCGCTGTCGGCGCGGCGCGGACGATGATTGCACTGAGCCTTGAGGCGCTCGATCTCCGGCAGCAGGCGCAGTGCCTCCGGCGAGAGGGCCGCTTCGGCAAAACGTTCCCAGACGTAACCGACCGCCTGCGACGAAGGGTGGACCAGGTCGTCGGCATAGAAACGGTAGTCGCGCAGGTCGTCGGTCACGATCTCGTAGGCCGGGAAGTAGTGCGCATGCCCGAAACGCTCGGTCAGCTCGCCGACCGCTACGCGCAACGTGGCCTTGCTCAGCGAATTGCCCTCCGCCCCATCGCCGCGGTGGCGCACGGGACTCACCGTTAGGATCACCTCCTTGCCGGCCAGCGGCCCCGCCAACAACTGCGACCACTCGGCCACGATCGACCCGACGGAGAGCCGCTCGCGGTCGAAAAGCGCCTGCGGCTGCTTGTGGCAGTTGGCCACGATGCGGCCGTTTTCTTTGAGGCGGTAAACCCACGCCGTACCGAAAGTGACGACGACGCAGCGGGCCCGCGGCAACAATGCGCGCAACCGGTCGAGCGCATCGTTGTAGCGGCAGAGCGCCGTTTCGCGGTCGGGATCGCTGAGCAACGTATTGGCGTCATAGTGGAACCACCAGCCATCGGCGTCCTGCCGCAGTTCGTCGGCCGTGGCAGGTGCCGGGTCGGAAGCCCGCCGCAACAGCGCCGCGACCGACGCCGGATTGAAGAGCGGCCCGGTGAAGTCGCCGTCCGTGCGGAACTTCAGCGCCGCCATCCGCCGGCGCATCTCCCCGGCGAAACACGACCCGAAAAAGAGCACCGTGTCGGCATAGCCGATCTCCGTGCCCAGCGGCGCAACCCGGATTTCAGTACGGAATTCCATGCGGCAAAGGTAGGGGAAATTCGGGCGAAAATTTTCAAATTCTGATTTTTAATTCTTAATTTGCAGCATGATTCTTCGCGCAAACTGCAAAATCAACCTCGGACTCGACGTACTGCGCCGCCGCGACGACGGATTCCACGATGTGGAGACCGTCATGTATCCCGTGCGGGGGCTCTACGACGAAGTGGAGGTGACGCGGCGTGCGGCTCCCGGCGCCGGATTCCGCACCGAAGGCACGGCCGTCGACTGCCCGCCCGAACAGAACCTCTGCCTGCGGGCCTTCCGGCTCATGCACGAGCGCTACGGCATCGACGGCGTCGACATCCGGCTCGACAAGCGCATCCCCTTCGGCGCCGGGCTGGGCGGCGGATCGTCCGACGCCACGGCCGTGCTGCTGGCTCTCGACGAACTTTTCGCCCTGCACCTCTCCCGGACGGAACTGACTGACTGCGCCGCCGCCCTGGGCAGCGACACGGCGTTCTTCATCGACAACGCCCCGCAGCTGTGCACGAGCAAGGGCGAAATTACGGCACCCTACCCCATCGATCTCGGCGGTCTGCACATCGTCCTCATCAAACCCGCCGAGGGAGTCTCCACGCGCGAAGCCTACGCCGGCATTGCACCGCGCGTACCCGAAATCCCGCTGAGCGAACGGCTCCGACGCCCCCTGGCCGAGTGGCAGGGAGTCGTCACCAACGACTTCGAACCGACGGTTTTCGCCGCCCGGCCTGCCATCCGCGCCGCCAAGGAACAGCTGCTGGCCGCCGGGGCACTCTACGCCTCGATGTCGGGCAGCGGCTCGGCTGTCTTCGGACTTTTCGACGATCCCTGCAAGGCCGACGCGCTGCGCCAGGTCACGCCCTACGTCTATACGATCCACGATTAGGCATTCGAGTTTTTCGACAGGCGGTTTTCGCCTTTCGTTTTCGACAAAAGCAGTTCCACGGCCCGGAGTGGCGGAGACCACGGCTTCCGCCAGCGAGGTCGGCAGATTCAGCAGTCCGCTGGCGGCGTAATAGCGCGGAGCGGAAAAAGTTGTTGTTGAGTTTTGTGATTTATGGTGCTGTGTGAGCCACAGCCGAGTCCGGTTTGACAGAGGTGCAGGAGATGTCCTCGGGCCGAAGCCAGCGGAGCGAGTATCTGCGAGCCTCCGCCTGGCGGGGCTTCGGCTCGCACGGTTGAAGCCGGTGTTTAGCTCTGCAAGCCGCGGCCGCTCCGAACATCTTTCCCTTTTACTTTCTGCGTTGCCGTCAGTTGCACATTCCAGTCTGCCGCGGAGTTTGCGAACAATATATAAATGAGTGTTTCAAGGTCTCTGACCTTGCGCCCGGGGCCGGCTCGCATCGAAGATGCGACCCCCGCAGCCGGCCCGGGCGAGCATACGAAGAATGAATATTGCCGATTAATAGATTCTTCGGCTTCGCCTCAGAATGACAACGGTGGAATCGAACTCTCGAAGAGAATCCATTAATTGTGAATTTTGAATTCTGAATTGTGAATTGAACTTGTTCCCTCTCCGCTGCATTCCTTTTAGCGATTGCTACACAACGCCTGCTGCGGGCTACCGCGTCAGCGCGACGGGAGCCATGGCGGCAGCCGGAGCGCATTTGTCCTATTGGGCTTCTTCGCCCGTGGCCTCCGACTCGTCTCTTGCTACGTTCTTGCGCTACTACGTTGGCGAGTTGGGCCCTCTGCATGGCTACCATCGTTCCTGCGGCTTCTCCGTGCGCTGCGTCCAAGCATCTGCCGCGACTGCTTGCCGTCGAAACCGAAAAAACGGAGGTAAGCTCCCCGAATGGGAATGCTCTCCTCCGTTCTGACGACCCCCAGGGGTCGCGCGGTGGCGCCGCTAATTTTTCGGCGCCATTTTCTCCAGGCGCTTCTGATGACGCCCGCCCTCGAAAGCGGTTTCGAGGAAAAGATCCAACATCGCGACGGCCTCGTCGTTGGAGATGAAACGCGCCGGAAAGACAATGACATTTGCGTCGTTGTGCTGACGGATCAGCGTCGCGATTTCGGTGTTCCAGCACAATCCGGCCCGGATGCCCCGATGCTTGTTGAGCGTCATGGCCATGCCCTCGCCCGACCCGCAGAGTCCTACGCCGCGTTCGAGCTCGCCCGATTCGATCGCCTCAGCGAGCGGATGAGCGAAATCGGCATAATCGACGCTCTCGGGCGAATGGGTGCCGAAGTCGAGCACCTCATAACCGCGGGCGCTGAGGTAGCCCACCAGAAACTCCTTCATTTCGTAGCCCGCATGGTCGCAGGCGATGCCTATCTTCTTCATGGTTTTCGGTTTTTGTGCGATCTTCTACAAAAAACGTTCAAATTCTTGCACCTTTTCTCGCCTCGGCATACCCCTGTGCAAGCACGGCTCTGCCCTCGGCTTATCGAAAACGTTCAAATTCTTGCACCTTTCCCCGCCTCGGCAAAACCCCGAACGCCCCTCGACAAACCGGGAGGATCGCCCGGCTCAGAGGAAATGTTTCGCGACGGCGATCAAAAGCCCCAATACCAGCGCGTTGAGCAACACCGCCGGAGTGGCCTTGCGGTCCCGGCCCGTGAAGTTGAGCACCACGGGCAGCGCCATCATCAGCGTCACGGCCATGCCGTCGGCCCACCAGGGCAGATAAGGCAGGTTGCAATGGAAGATGATGACGGCGGCGAACAGATAGGTGCAGAACGCCGAGAGGCACGAACGCAGCGAAAGCCGCTGCAACAGCATCGGAATCACGTCGAGCGTACCGGCTGCGGCACCGACGCAGAGCGAAAGGGTGAGAGTTGTCATACGTATACTATTTTGCAGCGCGTTTGCGGTCGACCTCGTGCAGCAGAATCTTCCGCAGACGCATGGCGTGGGGAGTCACCTCCACGTATTCGTCCTCGTTGATGTATTCGAGCGCCTCCTCGAGCGTGAAGACCTTGGGCGGCACGATGACGGCCTTGTCGTCGGAGCCCGAAGCGCGCATGTTGGTGAGCTGCTTGGACTTGGTGACATTGACCGTGATGTCGTTCTGGCGCGAGTGCTCGCCGATGACCTGCCCCTCGTAGACCTGGTCCATAGGGCCGATGAAGAAGCGGCCGCGGTCCTGCAACTTGTCGATCGAATAGGCGTAGGCCGTGCCCGTCTCGCCCGAGATGATCGAGCCGTTGATGCGCATCTCGATCTCGCCGACCCAGGGTTCGAAACCCTTCAGCCGGTGGGTCATGATCGCTTCGCCGGCCGTCGCCGTCAGCATGTTGGAGCGCAGGCCGATGATGCCGCGCGAGGGAATGGAGAACTCCAGCCGCACGCGGTCGCCGTTCGACACCATGTTGACGAGCGTACCCTTTCGCTTGGTGGTCAGTTCGATGACCGTGCCGGAGTGTTCCTCGGGACAGTCGACGGTCATCTCCTCGATGGGTTCGCACTTCTTGCCGTCGATCTCCTTGACGATGACGCGGGGCTGGCCCACCTGCAGTTCGTAACCCTCGCGGCGCATGGTCTCGATCAGCACCGAAAGGTGCAGCACGCCGCGTCCGAAGACGTTGAACGAATCGGCCGACGGACCGGGCGTCACGCGCAGCGCCAGGTTTTTCTCCAGCTCGCGGTCGAGGCGCTCCTTGATGTGGCGCGAAGTGACATATTTGCCGTCCTTGCCGAAGAAGGGCGAGTTGTTGATCGTGAAGAGCATCGACATCGTAGGTTCGTCGATGGCGATGGGCGGCAGCGGTTCGGGATTCTCGTAGTCGCAGATCGTGTCGCCGATCTCGAAGCCCTCGATGCCCGTGATGGCGCAGATCTCGCCGCATGCCACTTCGTCGACCTTCTTCTTGCCCAGCCCCTCGAAGACCATCAGTTCCTTGATCTTGGTTTTCTGCATCGTCACGCCGTCGCGCTTGGCCAGCGTCACGTTCTGTCCGGCCCGCAGGGTTCCGCGCGTGACCTTGCCCACGGCGATGCGGCCCGTGTAGGCCGAATATTCGAGCGACGTAATGAGCATCTGCGGCGTGCCCTCCACGATGTCCGGTTCGGGAATCTCGTCGATGATGGCGTCCAGCAGCGGCACGATCGAATCGGTCGGTTCGTTCCACTTGTGCGACATCCAGCCCTGCTTGGCCGAGCCGTAGATGGTCTTGTAGTCGAGCTGCTCTTCGGTGGCGTCGAGCGAGAACATCAGGTCGAAGACCTGCTCGTTGACCACCTCGGGACGGCAGTTGGGCTTGTCGACCTTGTTGACCACCACGATGGGTTTCTTGCCCAGCGACAGGGCCTTCTGCAGCACGAAACGCGTCTGCGGCATGGTGCCCTCGAACGCATCGACCAGCAGCAGCACGCCGTCGCACATGTTCAGCACGCGCTCGACCTCGCCGCCGAAGTCGGCGTGGCCCGGAGTGTCGATGATGTTGATCTTGTAGTCCTTGTAGATGACCGAAACGTTCTTCGAAAGGATCGTGATGCCGCGTTCGCGTTCCAGGTCGTTGTTATCGAGAATCAGTTCTCCGTTCTGTTTGGCGTTGTCGCGCAGGATGTTGCCTGCCAGAATCATCTTGTCGACGAGCGTCGTTTTGCCATGGTCGACGTGGGCGATGATGGCGATGTTGCGCAGTTTTTGCATTCGAATGTTGTTTTACAGCGCAAAGGTAGGAAAAAGCGGACTAAGAATTAAAAAATAGGGATTAAAAATGCAGGTTTCCCGTTTTTCCGCCGCACGCGCAGCATTCCGGTCGCCACCCCTCACCTTTAATCCGCCTGCGGCGGCTTGACTTTGCTCCCGCTCGGCATAGCCTGCAAGCAGTCTCTGCCCTCGCTTACTCGCAAAGTTCACCTTTCACTTTTCACCTCGTATAAAGTTCCGACCGAAATAACACCTTTTCGGACGGGCCGCGCATTCGCTTGTTGGATTTGAAGCCGAATTGTTCTATATTTGTTGGCTCAGAAAATCTACCAACCATGAAACCTGCTTTCCGCATCCGGGAAGAGAGCGAAATCTACATCGGCCCCACGGCCGACTTTCTGCCGGGTCTCCTGCCCCGGGGGCGCATCGTCGTCGTGTGCGACGCCACGATCGACCGGCTCTACCGGCCGTTGCTCGACCCGTGCGAACGGGTGCTGATCGGCTCGGGCGAAAGCATCAAGACCCTGCAGACGGTCGAGAAGATCTACCGCCGCTTCATCGAGCTGGGCGTCGACCGCCAGACTTTCGTGCTGGCCGTGGGCGGCGGCATCGTCACCGACATCGCCGGCTTCGCCGCTTCGACCTACATGCGCGGCCTGGCCTTCGGATTCATCCCCACCACCCTGCTGGGTCAGGTCGACGCCTCGATCGGAGGCAAGAACGGCGTGAACATCGACGGCTACAAGAACATGGCCGGCACTTTCACCCAGCCGCGTTTCGTCATCTGCGATCCGTCACTGCTGAGCTCCCTGCCCGAGCGCGAGTTCCGGGCCGGCCTGGCCGAAGTGGTCAAGACGGCCATCATCGCCGACGCCGATCTCTTCGCGCGCCTGGAGCGCACCTCGTTCGAGGCGCTGCGCAACGACCTCGACCTGCTCTCCGACGCCATTTCGGCTTCCGTGCGCGTGAAGACCGACATCGTGGGACGCGACGAGCGCGAAGCGGGCGAACGGCGCAAGCTCAACCTGGGCCACACGCTGGCCCACGCCATCGAAAAGTGTTCGTCGGCGATGAACCACGGCGAGGCGGTGGCCATCGGCACGGCCATGATCGCCGACGTCGCCGTCCGGCTGGGACTGCTCACGCCCGATGACCGCGACCGGATCGTGGCGCTGCTGCTCACGCTGGGATTCGACCTCACCCCGCCGGTCGACGCGAGGCGGCTGCTGAAAGAGATCGACAAGGACAAAAAAAACGAGGACGGCACCTTGCGCATCGTCCTCCCGGTCGGCATCGGCGACTGCGAGGTGAGGCCGATAGCGGTCGAAGAATTCGCAGCGCTCGTGCTGCCATAAAACGCAGCGGCACCTACCGCTGCGGGCGGAGCACGGAGATCAGCTCGGAGCGGCTTTCGATTTTTCCTCTTTTGTTCCGTTTCTCGACGCGGACGCTGCCGACGCCCGGTGCATACCAGGTTCTGATCTGCGCCGCAGCCCCGACCACCGACCATTTGACATGCACCGTCTCGGTCAGACACACCGTTTCATATGTCCCGGCCGGCACGGTCGTCGTTTCCTGCGCCACAACCCGGCGATCGGAAATACGTATCGACACCTGAGTCTTGAATCCGTTTTCGGTGCGGATGTGCAATGTCATCGCCAGCTCGGGAAGCAGCTGGCCAGCCTGCAGGACGGCAGGTATGAGATATTTGTCGCCCCGGCATTCGACCGAAGCCTTCCAATCGTCTCCGGAAACCATATCGAGCCAGTCGTCCGGACGCAGACAGATCCCCTCTGCACTCACGACAAGCCGGCCGGTCTGCAGCGCATCGTCTCCTTTGTCGGGTTCGACCGGCCGGCGGTCAGCATCCAGCAGGGCGGTGCGGGTCTCGACGATCAGCCCGTCGGGACCGGATTCGCTCGCAGCAACGACCGTCTGCGTGTAACCCGTCAACGCGCCCCGGGAATCGTAGTCGGCATATTCGAGTTGTGTTCCTACTTCGGTGCAGGCAAGCGGAAGCGACTGGGCGCCGGCGGATGCCGCTGCGCCTAAACCGGCGAAAACAAGGCAAAGGATTTTCTTCATTGGGTCTCAGAAATCGGAACCTTGCAAATATAAGCAAACTTTCCGAACCTGCATTCCTTCGCATCGGTTTGGGACACGGAAACCCGCCCAACCATGCTACATCGGATTCAGCCTGCGCAATTCTTCGGCATAGGCATCCCAATCCGCGACGGGCCGCCGCGCAACGCCCGATTCGACGGCGGCGCGGGCCACGGCTACGGCGACCACGGGCAACAAACGCGGATCGAGCGGCTTGGGAATCAGATAGTCGCGTCCGAACTCCAGCCGCTTGAGCGCATAGGCGCGCAACACGCTTTCGGGCACCGGCTGCCGGGCCAATCCGGCCAGCGCCCGGGCGGCGGCGAGTTTCATGCCGTCGTCGATCTTCGCAGCCCGCACATCGAGCGCTCCGCGGAACAGGAACGGAAATCCCAACACGTTGTTCACCTGGTTGGGATAGTCGGAGCGCCCCGTGGCGAAGATGATGTCGGGCCGCGAGCGCATGGCTTCGACATAGGCAATTTCGGGGTCAGGATTGGCCAGCGCCAGCACCATCGGATTCCCGGCCATCGTGCGGACCATCTCCCCGGTCAGAATATCGGCTTTCGACACCCCCACGAAGAGGTCGGCGCCATGCAGCGCCTCGGCCAGCGAGGCAAGGCGGCGCGAAGTGGCGAACTCGCGTTTCTGCGGATTCAGATCGTCGCGGTAGCGGGTCACGACACCCCGGCTGTCGCACAACACGATCTGCTCGCGCGGGATGCCGAGCGTCAGGAACATGCGCGCGCAGGCGATGGCCGCAGCACCGGCACCGTTGACCACCACACGAAGTTCGGCCACCTCTTTCCCGGCGATCTTCGCCCCGTTGATAACGGCGGCCGAGACGATGATGGCCGTACCGTGCTGGTCGTCGTGTATGACCGGAATCTCCAGCTCCTCGCGCAGGCGTCGGTCGATCTCGAAACACGCCGGTGCCGCGATGTCTTCCAGATTGATGCCTCCGAAGGTGGGGGCCAGCGCCTTGACAATGCGGATGAAAGTTTCGGGATCGGTCTCGTCGACCTCGATGTCGAACGCGTCGATGCCGGCAAAACGCTTGAAAAGCATGCTTTTGCCCTCCATGACGGGCTTCGAGGCCAGCGCTCCGATATTGCCCAGCCCCAGCACGGCCGAACCGTTGGAGACCACCGCCACCAGGTTGCCTTTGTTCGTATAGCGGTAGGCTTCGGCCGCATCGGCGGCAATGGCGCGCGCCGGCGCCGCCACACCGGGCGAGTAGGCCAGCGACAGGTCGTGCTGCGTATGGCTCGGTTTGGTCGGTTGGATGCCGATTTTGCCGGGGCGCCCCTCGCTGTGGTAGCGGAGCGCCTCCTGATCGAGAGTGGATTTCATGCGATGGTCGTTTTGCCGTCGCATGGAACAAATACCGCGCCCGGCACCCTATCGGCGGACGGCGTCGAGCGGTTTTTTGTCGATGCGGTTGGGAAACAGGAACTCCGGCATGCCGAGCGCCATGCCCGCATGGACTCTTCCGGCGATGCCGAACCGGCGGACCAGCCGTTTCATACGGCCGCCCCGCGAAGCCGCAAGCACGAAACCCGTATAGATCTGACTCACGCCGAGCGCTTCGGCCATCAGCGAAGCATTCTGATAGGCCAGCTGGCAGTCGATGGCTCCGAAACGGCTTTTCGCGGGTGCATGGATGAGAATCAAGGCCGGGGCGCCGCGCAGAACGCGGTCGCGGCCCTCCCGGTCGTATTCGTCGATCAGGCGGTGCAACGTGCGCCGGTAGCGGCCGGCGCCCTTCACCAGCCGGCGGACAACGGCCCCCACGACCGGCATTTCGAGCAGCCGCAGCATCCGGCGGCAGAATTCGAGCGTCAGTTCGATGACGAAACGCAGATCGGCCGGATCGGTCACGACGGTATAGCCCACCTGTTGCAGGTTGCTTGCCGTCGGCGCGCTGTGTGCGGCCTCCAGAATCCGGTCGAGGTACTCGGCCGGCACGGGTTTCCGGCTCAGCGCGCGGTTGGAGCGGCGCGCCTTGCACAAGAGCAGCAGCTCCTCGGGCGACGGCAGCAGCGACCGGTCGACGGGATGGACCGTCCCGGCTGGGAACGCGCCATGCTCCACGGCAGCGACCGGACAGGCCGCCACGCAATGACCGCAGCCGATGCAGTTCTCCGGTGCATCGACCGTAACGTCGGCGTGCGCCGCCGGCTGTCCGAAGACGAGCGAGGGACAAACTTTCACGCAACGGCCGCAACGGATGCAGCGTTCGGAGTCGATCGACAACTTCATGGGCAACTAAAAAAGCGAATTTTCGGATTGCGACGTATCGAAACCCAGGTGGCTGTAAGCCAACCGGGTGGCTTCGCGGCCGCGGGGCGTACGCTTGAGGAATCCCTCCTTGATGAGGAACGGTTCGTAGACCTCCTCGACCGTGCCGGCCTCCTCGCCCACGGCCGTGGCGATGGTGTTCAGACCCACGGGGCCGCCGCCGAACTTCTCGATGATAGTGGCCAGTATCTTGTTGTCCATGCGGTCCAGACCGCGCGAGTCGATGTTGAGCGCCGAGAGAGCCATCCGTGTAATATCCAGGTCGATATGCCCCTCGCCCTTGACCATGGCAAAATCGCGTACGCGGCGCAGCAGCGCATTGGCGATACGGGGCGTGCCGCGCGAACGCAGCGCCACTTCGTGAGCGGCGTCATCGTCGATCGACACATCCAGAATGCGGGCCGAACGGTGTACGATGCCGGCCAGCACCGATGCGTCGTAATACTCCAGGTGGCACTGAATGCCGAAGCGCGCCCGCAGGGGCGAGGTCAGCAGGCCGCTGCGCGTGGTGGCTCCTACCAGCGTGAAGGGGGCCAGTTCGATCTGGATCGACCGGGCCGAGGGGCCCTTGTCCAGCACGATGTCGATCTTGTAGTCTTCCATCGCCGAATAGAGATACTCCTCCACGATGGGGCTCAGACGGTGGATTTCGTCGATGAAAAGCACGTCGCCCGGTTCGAGGTTGGTCAGCAGCCCCGCCAGGTCGCCCGGCTTGTCCAGTACGGGCCCCGAGGTCACGCGCAGCTGGGCGCCCATTTCGTTGGCGATGATGTTGGCCAGCGTCGTCTTGCCCAGACCCGGAGGGCCGTGCAGCAGCACATGGTCGAGCGAGTCGCCCCGCATGAGGGCGGCCTTGATGAAGATGCGCAGATTCTCGACGATCTTGTCCTGCCCGGAGAAGGTCTCCAGCGCCTGGGGCCGGATCTTGTTTTCGAATTCGAGATCGCTCTCGGTGTTCCGTACGACTGACATGATGCAAAGATAGTGCAAGGTGAGAGCAATGCCAAATTTATTTGAGCATTGCCGAACCGAAACCTATCTTCTCTAAAGATACGAATAAGCCGAGTGCAAAAGCAAATTTATTTGCATTTTGCCGAGGCAGGAGTATTTTCGGCGAAGCCAAGATACGAAAAGTCGAGAGCAGAAGCAAGCGTCAGCTTGATTATGCCGAGACGCAGTATCTTCGGCGCAGCCAGAGATAGTGCAAGGTGAGAGCAATTTTTCGGACTGCAGCCTGCGGGGCATGCCCGGCGACAGCCGGACGGTTGCGGGCCTCCGCCGGGGGAGGCTGCGGCCCGCGCGGCTCCAAGAGCCGCCCGAAAACGACAGAGGAGCATTCTTGCGGACAAACAAAAACTGCGCGCCTGCGGAGTTCAGACCGGTTTTTGCCGAACCGCCCCGACCGCTCCGCCCGCCGGTTCGCAGCACAACGCAACGGCCGTTCGCACTCCACCTTTTGCCCGGCGACAAAAGACTCCGGCCGCACAGGCAAACGAAAAACCGGCCGCTCCGCAGAGGAGCGGCCGGTCGGAACACGTTCCGACGCAGCGGCGTCAGAACAGCTGTTTTTCGATCTCCGTACGCTTGACTTCGATATGCTGCACCTGGTTGCCGTCGTTGAAGCTGATGACAATGCCCTCCTTGCCGGCGAGCAGACCGCTGATCATATCCGTATTGAACGAAACATAACGATCGTAGTAGGTGCTCGCACGGTCGGTGCCAGCATCGTGGCGCAGCTCGAGGTTCAGATAGCCCTCCTTGACATGCGACGGCTCGTCCACGTTGTTGACGATCAGACGGAACTTGTGGGCCTCGGGCTCGATGGAGGTAGCTCCGTAGCGCACGATCAGATTGATCCAGCGGCCGACCAGCTGGCCCGCAACGCCGATCGTGGGGTCGTCTTTCACCTGGTCCAGCTCCTCCTTCGTATCGATCGTCTCGGCCGAAGCCGCCGCAATCTTGCCGATGGCATAGACGACGGCATTGTAGTCGTAGCCCTCGACCGGAGTATCCAGCATGCTGAAATAGATCACCGCACGCTGGCCCTCGACAGGCAGATAGGCGCTCACACGGCTTTTATCGCCGGGATAGATCTTCTTGCCGGCGTCGGTCTCGAAATAGTAGTCGCTCGGACCTCCGAGCACATGCACGACCACGAAACTCTGAAGTTCCGGGCCGTCGACCTTCGACTCGTTGCACGAAGCGAAGCCCAGCGCTGCGGCTGCAAGGAAAAGGAACAAACCGATTTTTTTCATGCTTATTGTGTTTTAGGATTACTCGATCTTCCGCGCCAACGTTGCTGTTCCCATCGGTTCCGTCTTGCGTCCGGCTCTCTCCGCAGCACCGCCGCAGATCGAAAAACGAATGTGCAACTGCACACCCCGGAGTGCATGCCGCACTGCAAAAAGCAGCCCCGTAAGCAACGGCCGCCCATCCGGCGGCCGAGTACAACATGGCCGAATTCCACCCATGGAATTCTTTATTCCACAAACGGATTCCGACACAAAAATAATATATTTTCCGATAAAAAAATTCCGTTCCGCCCTGTTTTTGTCACGGAAAGGGACGGCGGATCACCCCGCCGCGTGGCGAAACGTAAAATATTTGGCCGCCAGATAGCTGTAGAGCGCCGTAAGCAGCGTGGTGACCACCTTGGCCGGCGTCGGCCACACGCCGCACACGTCGACGAAGAATTTCATGCCGGCGTAGGTCAGCACCACCGACCCGGCCACCGACAGCCCGTAGCGCCACAACTGCGTGCGGGTGCGCAGGGGCGACTCCCGGAAAGCCACATGGCGGTTGAGCCAGAATCCGACCAGGAACGTGAGCGGAAAGACCAGTGCGAGCGCCGCGATGTGGGGCGACAAGGTCACGAAGCCCAACGACACATAGCGATGGGCGACGACATAATTATAGATCAGAAAATAACACGCCGGGTCGAACGCACCATAGGTCACAGCGCCGCAAACGATGTAACGGAACGTCTGCCGCGGCAGCACGGCAGCGACCGGAGCGACGTAGAGACGGTCGACCAGACCGGTTATCGCCTCCTGCACCGACATCAGCGGGCCGTGTAGGTCCAGATGTCGGGCCATTGGGAACGATGGGCGCGCATGAAACGCTGGCAGGCGGCCAGTTCGTCGGACTCGAAGGGCGAAACCATCAGTTTGCCGCGGAAGCGGTAGACGGTGCACTTCAGCGTCGGGTCCGCCGCCCGGATCTTGGCGATCCCGTCGGCTGCATTTTCGGGCTGCGCATAGACGCCGGCCACCACATAGTTACGCCCCGACACGAGGGTCGCAGGAGCCTGGACGGTGCCTCGGAATGCGCTCTGAGCGACAGCCTCCGGCGCCTCGGCAGGAGTCTGCACAGCACCCGACGTCGCCGGAACCATGGCGGTGGAATCCGTCGTGACGGGAGCGCCGGCAGCGGCCGACAACGAATCGGCCGGCACAGGCACGACAACCGGCACGGTCTCCTCCGGCACCGTTTCGACGGCAGATGCGGAGCGGATGCCCAGCACACGGCGCACCGTCTCCGGGAGCTCGATCCGCTCGGCAAAGAAAGCAAAATAACCGATGGCGAGTGCCGACACGACGGCCAACAAGGCAATCCACAAGGCGCAGTCGCCCCGTTTCTCCCGGATGCGGACCGGATCGAAGCCGTACGGGTTGAGCACCATCTCGAACTCCGGATCGGAGTTGAACCGGTTGCCCTTGAGTTCGCCCACGCCCGAGATGGTCAGCGTACGTTCGCCCACAACGCTGTCGAGCCAGCGATCGTAGATCGACTGCGCTTTCTCGTGGTCGCAGTGCGCTGCGCGGACGATTTCGTCGATGAGCGAGACGCCCTGCTCCTGGGTCGTGAAATTCACGGCACGGCACGGAGGCACCACCCGCTCGTCGTCGAGACGCCGGGCACCGCGCTGTTCGACATACAAAGACCCGACACCGGGCAAAAAGAGTTCGCAACCGGCAGCAAGCCGGTTGGCAATCAGTCGGTTGACCTGTTCGGTCATCGGATTCGCACTCATCGTTTCCGTTTTTTAGCGGTTCGTACGACGGGAGCCGGCACCCGTTCGGGCTGCGAGACTCCCCGCCAGATCATGTAAACACCCAACAGGATGAAAGGTATGCTGAGCCACTGGCCCATGTCGAGCGTCCAGCCCCTCTCGAAGGCCTCCTGCTCGGTCTTGATGAATTCAATGAAGAAGCGCGTCAGGAAGATGCCCTCCAGGCCGATGCCGAAGAGCACGCCCGGACGCCGGCGCGCCATATCGCGGGCATAATAGAGCCACGCCAGCAGGGCGAAGGTCGCCAGATAGCACAGCGCTTCGTATATCTGCGTGGGATGCACCGCCGCCGGGGCGAACTCGGTCACCCACTTGTACGACCGCACGAACTCGAAACCCCACGGCAGCGTAGTCGCCGTACCGAAAATCTCCGAGTTGAACAGATTGCCCAGCCGCACGAAAGCGCCGCCGATGCCCACCGCGATCATGATGCGGTCGAGCGACCAGATGTAGGGCAGTTTGTTCTTGCGCGAGAAGAGCCACAGCCCGATCAGCAGTCCGATCGCGGCACCGTGGCTGGCCAGTCCCCCGTCGCGGAAACCCGTGATGATGGTCCACGGCCGGCTCAGATACTCTACCGGGTCGTAGAACAGGCAATGGCCCAGGCGCGCGCCGATGATGGTGGCCAGCGTGCCGTAGAGGAAGATCGATTCCGACACCTTCTCCGGCAGTCCCTCGCGCCGGCAAAAGCTGTCGAACAGCTTGGCGCCCGCCAGAATGGCCAGCACCCACATTAGTCCGTAGTAACGGATGTCGAGCGACCCGAAGGAGAAAAACACCGGGTCGAAGTCCCATACGATGCTCAGAATACGTATCATCGGCTCCTGTAAAGGTTCAAATTTCATGCAGATTTTCCCGCCGCGGCCACCCCGGACATCCCCGGCTTCGCACCCCCGGCACGGGAAAACCGGGTTTTACTTAATGTCGTGCAAGGCTACTTTCTTGAGCGTGAAGGAGAACGTGCTGCCTACGCCCGGTTCGCTGCGCACCGTGATTCGCTCGCCGTGCGCTTCGACGATGTGCTTGCAGATGGCCAGACCGAGACCCGTGCCGCCCTGTTCGCGCGAACGCCCCTTGTCCGTACGGTAGAAGCGCTCGAAGACGCGCGGCAGGTCTTCCTTGCCGATGCCCTGGCCGTTGTCCTCGATCTCGACCAGAATCTTGTCCAGCATGTCGCGGAAACGGATGCGCGTGGCGCCGCCCTGCTTGCCATAGCGGATCGAATTGATGATCAGGTTGACGAACACCTGCCCGATAAAGTGCTTGTCGGCCAGCACCCAGAAAGGCGAGGGCAGGTTTTCGGCCCCCTTGACCGAAATCTTTATCTCTTTCTTGTCGGCCTCCATCTCAGCCTGCTCGGCGATCTCCTTGGCCAGCGCCACGATGTCGAACTTCTCCATGTCGAGGCGGTTCATGTTGCTCTCGAGTTTCGAGATGGTGTCGAGGTCGTTCACGATATTGATGAGCCGGTCGATGCTTTTCTCGGCACGCTCCAGAAACTTGCGGTTGATGAGTTCGTCCTCCAGTCCGCCGTCCAGCAGGGTCGAAATGTAGCCTTGGATGTTGAAGATCGGCGTCTTGAGTTCGTGGGCCACGTTGCCCAGATATTGTTTGCGGAAGTGCTCGGTCTCTTTCAGCCGGGCGATCTCCTTGTCGTTGGTGTCGGCCCAGGCCGTAAGTTCCTCGCCGATGTTCTCGACCCGCTTGTCGCGCAGTTCCGAGAAGATCTCGCGGGTGTGGACATCGCGCGACAGCACGATCGAATAGATCGGCTTGAGCTTGTAAGCCACATACTTGCGGATGATGAAGAGCGACACGAGCATGACGATGGAGAAGGTGCCCGCCAGCACCCCGGCGATGGCGATACCGCCCAGCTGCAGGCCCCGGGCGCGCAGCCCGAACAGCACACCGCCGACGATCAGCGTCGCCAGCACTCCGATCCAGCACGAAGCTCCCTCTTTTGTCTTGATGTTTATCATGATGTCCTTATTTGCTATCGGTAACGGCCCTGCTTCCCGGCGGCCCGCCGATGCGGCACCCGGGGTGCGGAGCGTAGGCGGACGCCGCGACTGCAACGCAGCCCGCACCCGCCGGCTACTTGTACTGCTGCATGAGCCGGGCAATGTACTTGCCCACGATGTCGAATTCGAGATTGACCACCGAACCGGGTTCGATCCGGCAGAAGTTCGTGTGCTCCATCGTGTAAGGGATGATGGCCACGCGGAAACTCTGCGGCTGCGAGTCGCACACCGTGAGACTCACGCCGTTGACAGCCACCGAACCCTTCTCGACGGTGCAGAGACCGCCGCCCTGGGGTTCGTATTCGAACGTGAAATACCAGCTGCCGCCGGCATCCTCTTTGGCCGTGCAGCGGGCCGTCTGATCGACATGGCCCTGGACGATATGGCCGTCGAGCAGGGCATCGGGCTTCATCGAACGCTCCAGATTGACCAGATCGCCCGTCTTGAGCAGACCGAGGTTGCTGCGGTCGAGCGTCTCCTTCATGGCGGTCACCGTGTAGGTGTCGCCCTCGATCGCCACCACCGTCAGACATACGCCGTTATGCGCTATGCTCTGGTCTATTTTCAACTCCTGCGCGAAGTCTGCCCGGAGCGTGAAATCCTTGTTCCGACGGTCGGTGCGGATGGCCACCACCTCCGCCGTTCGCTCCACAATGCCTGAAAACATCTTCCTACGTGTTGATTATCAACTTGCCTTTCACTTTGTATACCGCCATTATGTCGTTGACATTGAGCATTATATCGTCATAATTCTCCTTGTCGCCGGCAACCAGGCGGAGGCGTTTCCCGCTCTCGGCGGTACGCACTATACGCAAAGTTACAATTTTTCGGCTGATAATCACGTATTCTTCACCAGGAATTATTTCATCCCGCTCGACATTTTTCAGAAAAACCACCGTTCCGGCCGGTATCGCCTGCCCCATGGCGCGCCCCGAATAGATCATCGCCAGGTCGCAGGCCCCCATCTGGGGCACCACCAGATCGCTCTCGGGTTCGAGGTGCTGCAGGTTGGCGATGCCCAGCTCGACATCGACATTATAAAAAGGTATCTGCGCCCCCCTCAGCTGCTGCTCGGCGAACATCTGTCCGTCGCCCGTCAGCAGCCACAGCTTGTCGATCTGCGGAAACTTCGCCACGATGCGCTGCGCCACGTCGCGCGAGATGCCGTTGTTGCCGCGCTTGATCTGATAAAGATTCTCTCCGCGCGCCAGGCCGATGTGACGGGCAAAATAGTTGGTCGACATGTTCGCCCACTTGATCACGGCCTCGATCCGCTGCCAATTATTCTGTTTTTCCCGCATTTCGGTTTCGCAATTTAAAAAATAATTCGTATCTTCGCGCATCCGGTCCCGTAGTTCAATGGATAGAATACAAGATTCCGGTTCTTACGATATGGGTTCGATTCCCGTCGGGACTACTTCCAACACAGGCATCGCTTCGTGCGGTGCTTGTGTTTTTTTCGTTTTTGGGCCCCATTCATCTTCGCAAAAATAGTAACAAATTCCTTGCGGGCAACAAAAAATATCATTTTTAAGCCTTTTTATAGCATATTCGGGCTGCATGATCCGCCGCCCGCCCGTATGCGGCCCCTTGCTCCGGGTTCCCCGCTCCGCTTCCGGACGCCATGCCGGCCCGCATACTGCCGTACGCCCCTGCAAGAATCGTGAATTCCGCGATTGCCGGCCCACAAAAAAAGGCGCACCCCTTCAAGAGGGGTGCGCCGGAAACCTATGCGGCAGGCGTTACTCAGCCAGCAGAATCTCCAGAATCTTGATGGCTGCCGTGGCGATCGGCGTACCGGGGCCGAAGATGGCGGCGGCACCGTCGCGGTAGAGTTCGTCGTAGTCCTGCGCAGGAATCACGCCGCCCACGATGACGATGATGTCCTCGCGGCCGAGCTTCTTCAGTTCGGCGATGATCTGCGGCACGAGCGTCAGGTGACCGGCGGCCAGCGACGAGACGCCGACCACATGCACGTCGTTCTCGACGGCCTGGCGTGCAGCCTCCTCGGGAGTCTGGAACAACGGGCCCATGTCGACGTCGAAACCGATGTCGGCATAACCCGTAGCCACCACCTTGGCGCCGCGGTCGTGGCCGTCCTGGCCCAACTTGGCGATCATCACACGGGGCTGACGGCCCTCTTTCCTTGCGAATTCGGCGCAGAGCTCCTTGGCCCGCTCGAACGACTGATCTTGCTTCACTTCCGAACTGTAAACTCCTGAAATCGAACGAATGACTGCCTTGTAGCGGCCTACGACCACCTCGCAGGCATCGGAAATCTCGCCCAGCGTGGCGCGCACCTTGGCGGCCTCGACAGCCAGCTCCAGCAGGTTGCCCTGCTTGGTCTTCACGCACTCGGTGATAGCGGCCAGCGCCTTCTTCACGGCGGCTTCGTCGCGGTTGGCGCGCAGCTCCTGCAAACGCTTCACCTGGCTCTCGCGCACTGCCGTGTTGTCGACGGCCAGGATGTCGATCGGGGCTTCCTTCTCCAGACGGAACTCGTTCACGCCGATGATCTTCTGCTCGCCCGAGTCGATGCGGGCCTGCGTGCGGGCCGACGACTCCTCGATGCGCATCTTCGGAATGCCGGTCTCGATGGCTTTGGCCATGCCGCCCAGCTTCTCGATCTCCTGGATGTGCTCCCAGGCCTTGTGTGCGATCTCGTTGGTGAGCGTCTCCACGTAGTAGGAACCGGCCCACGGGTCGACCTCACGGCAGACGGAGGTCTCCTCCTGGATGTAGATCTGCGTATTGCGGGCGATACGGGCCGAGAAGTCGGTCGGCAGCGCGATCGCCTCGTCGAGCGCGTTGGTGTGGAGCGACTGGGTGTGACCCAGCGCGGCGCCCATGGCCTCGATGGCCGTACGGGCCACGTTGTTGAACGGGTCCTGCTCCGTGAGCGACCAGCCCGAGGTCTGCGAGTGGGTGCGCAGCGCCAGCGACTTGGGATTCTTGGGCTCGAACTGCTTCACGATCTTAGCCCACAGCATGCGCGCGGCGCGCATCTTGGCGATCTCCATGAAGTGGTTCATGCCGATGGCCCAGAAGAACGACAGACGCGGAGCGAAAGCGTCGATCGACATGCCGGCATTGACGCCCGCACGCAGATACTCCAGACCGTCGGCCAGCGTGTAGGCCAGCTCGATATCGGCCGTGGCGCCCGCCTCCTGCATGTGGTAGCCCGAGATGGAGATCGAGTTGAACTTGGGCATGTTCTTCGAGGTGTACTCGAAGATGTCGGCGATGATGCGCATCGAGAACTCGGGCGGATAGATATAGGTGTTACGCACCATGAACTCCTTGAGGATGTCGTTCTGGATCGTACCCGACAGCTGGTCGAGCGTGCAGCCCTGCTCCAGTCCCGTCACGATGTAGAACGCCAGCACGGGCAGCACGGCGCCGTTCATGGTCATCGACACCGACATACGGTCCAAAGGAATTCCGTTGAAGAGCACCTTCATGTCCTCCACCGAGCAGATCGACACGCCGGCCTTGCCCACGTCGCCCACCACGCGCGGATGGTCGGCATCGTAGCCGCGGTGCGTGGCGAGGTCGAACGCCACCGACAGACCTTTCTGACCGGCCGCCAGGTTGCGGCGGTAGAAAGCATTGGACTCCTCGGCGGTCGAGAAACCGGCATACTGGCGGATGGTCCAGGGACGCATCACGTACATCGTCGAGTAGGGACCCCGCAGGAACGGCGCGATGCCGGCCGCATAGTTGAGATGCTCCATGCCCTCGAGGTCGGCAGCCGTGTAGGTGCCCTTGACCGGGATGCGCTCCGAGGTGAGCCACGGTTCTACCCCGCCGCATTTCGAGGCGCAGCAGCTCTTCTGCGCGCCCGCGTCGTATTTCAGTTCTGAAAATTTACGTCTCATAGTCAGATTCCCAATTCTTTAAGGTAGAACTTCAGTGTTTCGAGCACGTTGGACTTCACGTTGATGAAGTTGGTGATGCCCTGCGCCTCCAGCTCCGGAGTGCAGGCCGGGGCTCCGGCCACCACCAGGATGGCCTTGCCGCCCAGCAGGTTCTTCACCTGGGGCGCCAGCTCGGCGTAGTCGTCGTCCGAAGCGCACACCACCACGATCTCGGCCTTCGATTCGAGCGCGGCGGCCACGCCTTCGCCGATCGACTTGAAGAAGGTGTTGTCCTGCACACGGATGCCGGCGCAGGCGAAGAAATTGCACGAGAACTGCGCGCGGGCACGGGCCATGGCCAGGTTGCCGCACGTGAGCATGAAAGCCTTGGGCTGCTTGCCCGAACGGTCGACGTGCAGGCGCATCTCCTCGAAAGCCATGGCTCCGCGGTAGGGAACGAGCACGTTGCCCTCGGCTTCCTTGCGGGCGACGATGTCGGTCGTGATCTCGGCCGGCGCCACCTCCGTAAAGTTGGGGAACTGGTTGGCGCCCAGCAGAATCTGACGGCGCGTAGCGATGTTCTTATCCTTGTTGGCAGCCGAAGCCTTGACCATCCCGACGATGATGCCGGCCTTATAGGCCTCGGTGTAACCGCCCTTCTCCTCGATCTCGAGGAAGAGTTTCCAGGCTTCGTCGGCGATCGACTGCGTGAGGTTCTCGATGTAGTACGAGCCGCCGGCCGGGTCGACCACCTGATCGAAATGCGACTCATGCTTGAGCAGCAGTTCGACGTTGCGGGCGATGCGCTTTGCAAACTCCGTGGGAGCCTCGAACGCACGGTCGAAAGGCGTGACCTCCAGCGAGTGAACCCCGCCGATGGCGGCCGACATGGCCTCGGTCGTACCGCGCAGCATGTTGACATAGGGATCGTAGACCGACTGGTTCCAGCGCGAAGTCTCGGCGTGGATCATCATCTTGCCGGCACAGTTCTTCTCGGGCTCGTAACCCTTCACGATGTTGGCCCACAGCATGCGGGCGGCGCGCAACTTGGCGATTTCGAGGAAGTAGTTGGACGAAACGCTGAACGAGAAGCGCATCTTGCGGGCGACCTCGTCGATCGTCAGCCCGGCATCCATCAGACGCACGAGGTAGTCGTGACCGGCCGAGAGGGCGAAAGCCAGCTCCTCGACGATCGTCGAACCCGAGTTGCCGAAGATCTGCGCCGAGACGCTCACGATGCGGATATGCTTGTACTCCTTGGTTTTGCGGATTAGTTCGACGATGCGCGCGAAGCATTCCTTGCCGTCGGGCGAACAAAAATCGCCTTTCGACGAGAGGTTTCTGACCAGCGGATCGATCGCGAAAGCGATGTGCGCATCCTCCTTGGCCAAGCTCTCCTTCTCGATTTTCGCCAGCACGAGATCGGCTACATGGCCCATCTTCTCGCCGCAGAAAACAAGGTCGATGGCGGACAGGCGGATTTCGCGCAGCAGCACGTCGAGGTCCGCCGCCGTGAAGTCGGCCTTGGCGATGTGGAAACCGAGCGAATCGACGCCCGAACCCAGGAGCTTCAACGCCTCGGCGTTGGCAGCGGCCGGATCGGCGACCGTCACGGTCTGGTGGATGCGCCAGCGGTTGTGCCCCCGCGTGCCGCGCACGTAGGGGAATTCACCCGCCTGCGAACCCAGGAAGCGCAGACCCTCCAGATTCTCAGCACGGTAGTAGGGCCGGACATTGAATCCTTCGCCCGTGCGCCATACCAGTTTACGCTCGTAGTCCGCACCTTTCAGGTCGGCCGTAATCACTTCCTCCCACTGCGCGGTCGGCACCGGCGGGAATTCCGTGAACAGCTTTTCATGGTTGGTATTTGCCATAACTTATGTAAAATTAGTTAAGTGTTCACACTAAAATGTCCGTAAAGATACGAATAAGCCGAACGGAATGCCAAATTTATTCGAGCATTCCTGAGGCGGAAGTATCTAAGACGGAGTCAAAGATACGAACAAAAAAGTGAAAGTTGAAAGGTTGCTCCGTCTTTCCATTCGGTATCTTCGGCAAACCAAAGATATAAAATAAATGGCAAATGCGGCAAGAAATCGGTCTTTTTCAAATAGTTTTTCCCGTTTCGGAATGGCAGAGCGCCCACGGCGCGGACCGGACTCTTGCATAACGAGGCGGGATACGAAAAAGGGGGCGCCGAATTTTCGGCACCCCCTTGGCTTGTCGGTCTGTCATCGGCCGGACCGGCCCCGGCTGTTCAAGCCGAAAAGGCCCCGCCGATGCGGCCGTTATCAGAAATACTTGCCGCGCAGGTCTTCGATCTCGGCCAGCTCCTGAATGGCCGGGAACACCAGCTGCGAAACGCGGCTTTCGAGCATCGCCTGAGCGCGCACCTGCTCGGCCTCGGCCGTCTGTGCATCGCCGCGCCGGATGTCGTCCACCTGGAAAACATAGAGTCCGTTGAAGCCCTTCACGGGAGCCGACACCTTGCCGGTCTCGGTCGCGGCGCCGATGGCACCGATCAGACGGGGCTCCAGGCCGATGCCGTCGACGTAGAACGAATTGGCGGTCACATTGTCGAATCCGGCAACCTCGCCGCCGAGGCTTGCAGCCTGCTCGGCAAGCGTCGCGCCTTCGATGCCGGCCGCGATCAATTCATATTTCTTGTCGCGCATCAGCTGCGAACGAATCTGCGCGGAGGCTTTCTCCAACGACGTATAATCGTCGTCGTCGATCTCCGTCAGGACGGCCACCACGTAATCCTTGCCGACCTTGAAGATCTCCGACATATCGCCCTCGTCGGCACCGTAAACCCAGCGGGCCACGTCGCGCGAATCCTCCAGACCGCGGACAGTCCGCTCGCCCTGCGCCATCGTAGCGACACGCGGCGTCAGCGCGGCCGTCGAAGCGGCATCGTTGAACTTGTCGACCGAACCCTTGGCGTTGAGCGTGAAGGAGAGCGCCTGGTTGTGAACGTCGCGGACCGTGGCCGACGAAGCCTCTACCGGATAGGTGATCGAAGCCACCTGGACATGCTTCACCGGACGACCGGCGCGGTAAACCTGCAGCAGCTGAACGGCATCGCCCATCGAAACCTTGACGACGTCGCCCTGCTTGGCGCCTGCCAGCGCCGAGGCGAACTCGCCGCTCAACGACGAGAACGGCACCATGCCGACGTCACCGCCGTTGGCCGCCGTCTGCTCGGCCACCGAATAACGAAGGGCCAGCTCGGCGAAGTCGGCACCGCCGCGGATCACCCGCAGCAGGCTGTCGGCCAGCGCCTCTTCGGTGTACGGCAGCACGATGTGGCGGAGACCCAGCGAATCGGGCGCCATCTTCGTGTCGAGCACGCGGGCCATCGTCCACTCGTTGTTCTTGAGCACGGGACCGTAGGTCCGGCCGGCCATCAGAGCCTCGGCCTCGCCGTCGCTCAGCCGGGCGGCCGAGACGTAGTTCTCGGCGACACGGCCGTTGCGGTTCGCCCGCACGAAAGACTTGGGATTGGCGGCAGCGGCGAACTCGGCGCCCACTTCGCGCACGGTCTGCTCCAAAGCAAGCAGGTCGTCGTCCGTAGGCTCGACCTCGAACACCACGTAAGAGAACGTGCGGGTGGGATATTTCTTGAAAGCGTTCTTATGCGACTTGTAGTAAGCCTTGATGTCGCCGTTGGTGACCTTGACCAGCGAATCGGGAACCGCCGAATAATGCTTGCCGGCCCACTTGCCCGCAAACTTGTCGTTGGCGGCCGTCAGCCCCTGCGCCACTTCGAGCGAATTGACGTAGGCGCCGCCGCGCACCAAAGCCATGTACTTCTCGGTGGCGCGCTCCAGCCGGGCCTGCTCGTTGAGATGCTTCCACGAAGCCATCGCCTGCGGATTGCTCTCGGCCTCGGAGAGGAACCGGCTGACATAAGCCACGTTGTAGGCCCCCGTGCGGGGATCGGCGAAAGCCTGGTAGAAGGTATTCGACGGCTGCTTGCCGGTGAGCATCGCCTGACGCTCCTGCTCCGAAACGCGGACGCCCGCCTTCTCGAAGCCCGGAGTGAGCACATGCTCGGCGATGAGCACCTGCCACGTCGTAGCGGCCAGCGCAGCGGCCTGCTGCTCGTCGCTCTCCTGGGCGCCGCTCTGGGCCTTGATCTGCTCGTAGAGGTTGTAGTACTCCGAATAGTTGATCTTCTCGCCGTCGATCACGCCCACTTTCGGGTCGTTGCCCGAGAAGCCCATTTCGGCCTTCAACGAGAGGATGAACGCCAAGAGGGCCAGTGCGATGATGATCGAAAGCACGATGCCGAACTTGGTGCGTAAGGTGTTCAAACTTGCCATATTCCTATTTTATTATCGTTGTTTCCCAAAAAGCAGTCAAAGATAGTAAATTTATTCCGAAAAGCCCTCTCCGTCACGACAATTTTTTCACGCGGGCCAGTTCGATGCGCGAACGCGTCGTGCGGAGCATGCGCAGCTGGAGATCGCCGATGACGATCGTTTCGCCGGCCGTGGGAATGCCCTCGTAATGGTAGATGACGAAACCGGCCAGGGTGTCGTAGCCCTTGTTCTCCTCGATTCCGAATCCGTATTTCTCATTGAGATACTTCACCTCGTGGCGGCACGAAAGCACATATTCGCCCGGCCCCACCTGTTTCTCGGTCAGATCGGGGACGTCGTGTTCGTCTTCGATCTCGCCGAAAATCTGCTCCAGCACGTCCTCCAGCGAGATGATGCCCGCCGTACCGCCGAATTCGTCGATCACCACGGCGATGTTCGACCGGTGCTTGATGAAGTTCTGCAGCACCGCCTGCAGCGGCATCGTCTCAGGCACGAAATTGACCGCCATGGTCACCTCGGCCAGGGTTTTCGGGCGGGTGAAGAGGCTCTTCGAATTGACATAGCCCACAATGTTGTCGATGTTGCCGCGCCAGAGGAAGATGCGCGAATATTTGGTGTCGGCGAAGCGTTCGGTGAGCTGGTCGACCGTCGTATCGTCGGCATCCGCCGCCTCGACGTCCACACGCGGCACCATGCAGTCGCGCACGCGCATGTCGGCGAAGTCCAGCGCATTCTGGAAAAGCCGGAGTTCATGATCCGGATCGGGTCCCTGCTCCGCATTGTTCGAGTCGAGCAGCGCCGCCAGGTCGTCGCGGCTGAAAGTCGGCTGTGCACTCTGCTGCACGATCTTGCGCCCCGTCAGACGCAGGATCCCGTGCGAAACGAGCGTCGTGAGCCGCGCGATGGGATACAGCAGCAGGTAGAAGAAGTAGATCACCGGCGCCAGCACCCGATAGTAGAAGTTGGGGTTGTTGCGGAAGACCGATTTGGGCAGGAACTCCGCCACGAAGATGATGATGAGCGTCGAGACGCCGGTCTCGATGGCCACCGACCCCTCGCGGGCCACGCTCTCCCACCCCAGCGCGTAGAATACCGAGCGCAGCAGCACCGACATGTAGAGCGAATAGACGACCAGCGCAATGTTGTTGCCCACCAGGATCGTCGTGATGTACTGGCCCGGATGCCGGGCGAAGATCTCGGCGATGCGGTCGAACATGCGGCTCTGCTTGCGGTCGATCTCCAGTTTGAGACGGTTCTTGCTCGTGAAGGCGATCTCCATGCCCGAGAAGAAGGCCGAGAGCAGCAGCATCGCCAGGATCAATATGACGGAAGTAAACATGATTCACGCAAATTCTGATTCACACCCTCAACGAAGCTCCCTCTTTCCGGAGTCGTCGACGGTCTCAAGGCGCAGAGGGGCCTGTTCCGGTGCGCCATCCGGGTTGCCGGTGTCGGAGCGGCGGGATGCCGGGCGCTGTTTGGTCTCCGGTCGCGGTTCGACCGTGCGCGACGGGGCACCCGGAGCCATCGTGGAAGCGGACCGACGGGGCGACGGGCCACCGGCTCCGGCCGGGCCGGAAGCAGGGGTCGGACGCGATGCGGAAGCACTGCCGGACGGAACACCCGGACGGGACGCGCCGGCAGGATCGGAGTCGCCCGCAGGCGCCACATCCACCTCCATGCGCCCTTTCATGCGGCGGAAACGCCAGTCGCGGAACTCCTCGTCGGACTCGAATCCCTCGCCGATGAAGACGTCGGTACCGCCTTTCTGCACGATCTTGGAGTCGACGTTGGAGTAGATTTTCTTCGTCCTCGCATTCCAGAAGAGCTGCTGGGTGTAGAGCGTCTTGCCGTCCGATTTCTCCACCACCACGTCGCCCTTGGCTTCCCAAAGCTGGCGTTTTTCGTAGTAGATGGCATAGTTGGCCGTCAGCACAGCGTCGACGGTCGAAAGCGAATCGTCCTTGTAGGTGGTGATCTTCACCCCCTTGCGGAATTCGCGGTAGGGTTCGCGGGCCTGCGAATAACCCTCCATCAGCGGGGTCTCGAAGTGGTAGGAGCGCCGGCCGTTCTGCGAATTGACCGTCGAGAGGTCCTCGAAATACTCGGTCATGCGCAGCTCCTCGACCGCCGGGTCGGGAGCCGCGGTCCGCTCGCAGGAGTATAGCAAGATAGCACTCCCCAGAAAAGGGAGTGCTACCCGCAAATATTTCGTCACGCGCCGGGACATGCTCCGCACTGACAGAAGCAGCGTTTTAACGGTAACGCACCGTGGTCACCTGACCGGCCGCCGTGCCGCAGCCCACCGTGTAGCGGGCGCCCTCCTTGGCTTCGTTGAAGAAGCACTCCTCCTGGGTGGGGAAATGGCTGCGGTAGGTAGCGAGCGAGCGGCGTGCGTGCTCGACGTACTCCGAATCGGCCGGCAGAAGTTCGAGGGCCTTGGCCATGGTGTCGTAGGCGGCCCAGAAAGCGGCCTGGCCTGCGAAACCGCCGCACTGGCCGGCCGAAATGCCGTAGCACTGCGCCAGAACGAAGTAGGGCACGCCGTCCTCGGGATCGAGTTCGCGGGCCGAACGGGCGGCAGCAGCAGCATTGGAGACATGGTTGGCTACGAGTTCCACCAGCGCGATGTGCACATAGAGTTTCTCGCGCTCGGCGGGATCGGTCTCCGAAGCGAGCGCTTCGTTGAGATACTTGGTGGCCTTGGCATAGTCGCCGCGGGTCTGGAAAGCCACAGCGAGAGACATGGCGGCCTCGGAGGTGGGTTTCAGCTCGTAGTATTTCTCAGCGGTGTTGCAGTAGAACTCGCTGTTGCACTTGGCACGCGTCATCAGCGCGACAGCCTGGCCCAGAACGGCCTCGTCGTCGGGAGCGGCGGCAACCTTGGCGCTGAAAATCTTCTCCAGGTTCTCGCAGCTGGCGGCGCCGCTCAAGCCGAAGGCGGTGTCGAACTGTTTCTTCTTCTCGGCCTCCGCCTCGCCGAACATGGGCGAAAGGCGCTCGTACTCGGCGATCAGCTCCTCGGGCGTCACCTCGTCGGTATTCTTATAGTCCTCGCACATGTTGCCGAAGTAGAGCACCAGCGTCTCGGGATCGGTGGCACCCGCCTCGATGGCCTCGCGGAAGACCTTGCGGACACCGGCGCGGTCGTTGGGACGGTAGGTCGCATATTCGCGGGCCTTGCGGTCGAGGATGTAGGCCGTGCCCTGCGTGGGATGGTCGCCGAAGTAGCGGTTGCGCAGGTCGTAGAGCATCATCAGCGAATCGACATAGCCGTTGCGCTCGGCCACGCTCTTGGCGCGGTTGATCTTCTGCTTGTAGACGGTGGCGCCGCGCTGGTAGATCGAGACCGCAGCATCGGGGCAATTCGCGAGCAGCTCGCGCAGATAGCCTGCGGCAGCATTGTAGTCGCGGTTGTCGCACGACTCCTTCAGGAAGTTGCTGTTGATGATATTCTTCTCGCGGGCTTCCGGCGTATCGCCCCATTTGGCGTACTGAGGACCGCTGAAGTCCTGCTGGGCCTGGCTTGCGACCGCGATCATCGTGCAGGCGGCGGCAAGCAGAATCTGAATGGTTTTCATGTTGCTGATCATATTTTTTGTATGTTCTTTAGTCATATTTGGGTCTCACGAACCAGTATTCGCCGTTCTCGCTGCCCGCAAAGAGCGAGAAGCCCACCGCGAACTTGAAGTAGCGTTGTTTCACCAGCCCGATGCGCTCGGCCACGTTGAAGCCGCGGCAGCCGTACTCCACGCCCACGTCGATGGACGAGGACCCGAAGAAGCGGACCGGGATTCCGAATCCCAGCGTCACGGCATACTGGTCGAGCCGGTGGCCGCCGAACGTCTGGTTGTAGGAGCCGTAGCGCACGCCGGCCCGGTAGGACCAGCGCTTCATGAAGTTGCGCGCATCGTAGCGGTTGGGGGTGAACTCCGCGCCGAACTTCACCGTATGGGTGTCGGTGTAGGCCACGTCGAGACGGCTGCCCGCCGTGTGCACCGAGCCCTTGTTGCGGCCGCCCCAGTTCTGGTAGACGTAGTCCAGACCGACCGACCATTTGGGCGTCTGGTAGAAGACGCCGGCCGCCACCTGCTGCGGCAGCACCAGTTTCAGATGCGTCGAATCGTTCTTGACCGTCGTGCCGTAGTTGTCCGACGTGTAGAGTTTCTCGATGTTGCGGGGGCGCAGGTCGCCGCCCAGGTCGTAGGTCGCGCCGAAGGTCAGCGCCCGTTTTGAGTTGAGCAGTGCGTTCCACTGCACGCCGACCTGGCCCTTGAAGCGCGAAATGCTGTAGCGGCTTTCGCCCACGATGGGGTTGAAGGTCCCTTCGCCCGAGATCGAAGTGGGCGTCGCCACGTAGGTGCGGTCGATCTTGCCCCAGTAATATTGCGCGGCCACGCCGATCGAGAGGTTCCGGACCACCTCCCAGCCGATGCCGGCCTTCACTTCCGAAACGTCGCCCTCGCCTTCGTAGGAATACTGCACGGGGCCCACGTTGCCCCACACGGGGTCTTCCGGATCGTAGGGCCGGTAGTACTTCGTGCGGTAGCCCACCGAGCTGTAGGGCGTAAGGCTGAAGCCGAAGCCCAGGCGGCGGGTCAGCGGCACCTGGAAGGCGATGTCGTGGAAATTGAAGGTATTGAAGGCCGACTTCCGGGTCGTACCGTTGTCGTTCTGCGAGTTGTAGTAGTTCTGTCCCTCGAGTCCGAAGCTGAAAAGGAAACTTTTCTGCGGCATGGCGCTGTAGGCCGCCGGGTTGAGCAGGTTGACCGTCCCGACCCCGCGCATCGCCACGCCCACGCCGCCCATCGAACGCATCTGCAGCGTACCCGGCGTCGAGAGCTCGCCGATGCCGTACATCGTGTAGGGCGAGAATGCGTTGATGCTGCTCGTCTGCGCCGTCGCCGCCGAAGGCAGCAGGCAGCAGAGCAGGGCCGCGACAAAAAGTCTACTCAAGGTGTTCTTCACTGACATTGAATTCCAATATTCGATCCAGCCCGCACAGAACCGGATTACGATTTGCAAATATCGTATTTTTAATTCTTTTCGACAAGTATTTCGCGTCGCCGCCGGTAAAAATTACGCATAAACCGTCGATTTTTCCCTGCAGACGGGCCATGTAGCCCTCGATTTCGTAGACCAGCGAGTTCGTCACTCCGCGCTCGATCGCCTCGCGGGTGGTGCGGCCCAGCAGCTGCGCCGGCTCCCCGCCGGAATGCGCTTCGGCTGCCGCTCCGCCATCTTCGGCAGTGTCCGCCCCGGCTTCTTCGCCGGACTCTCTGCCGGAACTTGCTCCGGTATCTGCACCGGCTGCCCCGCCGGTTTCTTCTTCCGCTTCGGCAGGAGAGCACAGGGGCAGCGCCGCCGTATAATCGTGCAGCGCCCGGAAGCGGCTCCGGAGACCCGGCGAGATGCAGCCTCCGCGGAACGTGCCGTCGGCCGTCACCAGGTCGATCGTCACCGCCGTGCCGCAGTCGACGATCAGCACGTTGCGGCCCGGCCAGAGCACCGCCGCGCCCACCGCGGCGGCCAGGCGGTCGCGGCCCAGCGTCGCGGGCGTGAGGTAATCGTTGCGGATCGGCACCGGAGTCGCGGGGCCGAATTCCACCACGCGCTCCACCCGCCGGCGGAGCATCGCCGCCGCATCGGCCGTATCGCCGCGCGTCGAGCAGACGATGGCCTTGTCGATGCGCCACGCGGCGAAAAGCTCGTCCAGCATCGCCGGCTCAAGACTCCCGGCACTCCGCTGCGCAACGCATTCGCCGCGCTCCATGACGGCGGCCTTGACCCGCGTGTTGCCTATGTCGACGATCAGATTCAAAGTTCGCGCAGTATTTTGTAGGCCGCCTCCACGTCTTCGATCTTTCTAACGGTCATGGCCAGCCTGTTATTGTGCTGTTTGAGCACGAAACGCTCGGGATGGCGCGTGACGCGTTCGAGCAGGTGCATGAAGACGTCGCTTTTGTAGTAGGGCGAATTCTCCTCGCCGACGAAATGGACGATCATCAGTCCGTTCTTCACCTTCACGCGCTCCATGCCCAGCCGGATCGCCTCCCAGCGCAGGCGCACCACGTCCAGAAGTTCGCACACCGCCCGCGGCAAGGGTCCGAAACGGTCCTCCAGACGCTTGCCGAAGGCTTGCAGCGCCTCCTCGTTCTTCGTGGAGTCGAGTTCGCGGTAGAGTTTCAGACGCTCGGCCTGCTGCGCGACGTAGGTGTCCGGCAGCCCCGCTTCCACCCCGATGTCGATGTGCGCGTCGTCGACATAGCGCACCGGTCCGGCCGCCTCGCTCTCTTCGGGCGAAAGCCCCGCCACCTGCAACCCTTCGGCGCGCAGTTCGGCGATGGCCTCCTCCATGATCTTGCGGTAGGTCTCGAAACCGATGTCGGCGATGAATCCGCTCTGCTCGGCCCCCAGCAGGTTGCCGGCGCCGCGGATGTCGAGGTCCTGCATGGCGATGTTGAAGCCCGAACCCAGGTCCGAGAACTCCTCGATGGCCCGCAGGCGGCGCCGCGCATCCGGCGAAAGCAGTTCGTCGGGCGGCGAGAGCAGGTAGCAGTAGGCCTTGCGGTCGGAACGCCCCACGCGGCCGCGCAGCTGGTGCAGGTCGCTCAGACCGAAGTTCTGCGCATCGTTGATGATGATGGTGTTGGCATTGGGGATGTCGATGCCGTTCTCCACGATGGTGGTCGACAGCAGCACGTCGAATTCGCCGTAGATGAAGTCCATAACGAGTTTCTCAAGCTGCTCGGCCGGCATCTTGCCGTGTCCCACGCCCACGCGGGCCTTGGGACACAGCCCCGCGAGCATGCCTTGCAGGGTCTGCAGCTCCTCGACCCGGTTGTGGACGAAATAGACCTGCCCGCCGCGCGCCAGTTCGGCCTCTATGGCATCGCGCACGATCTCCTCCGAAAAGGCGTGGCTTTCGGTCACGATGGGCTGGCGGTTGGGCGGGGGCGTGGAGATGACCGAGAGGTCGCGCGAACCCATCAGCGAGAATTGCAGCGTACGCGGTATGGGCGTCGCTGTCAGAGTCAATGTGTCGACCGACACGCTCATCTGCGTGAGTTTTTCTTTCGCAGCAACGCCGAACTTCTGTTCCTCGTCGATGATGAGCAGCCCCAGGTCGCGGAAGACGATCTGCTTGCCCAGCATCTTGTGCGTGCCGATCAGGATGTCGATCTTGCCCGCCGCCAGCTCCTCGCGGATGCGTTTCACCTCGGCGGCCGTCTTGGTGCGGTTGAGATACTCGATCCTCACGGGGAAGTCGCGCAGGCGCTCCGAAAAGGAGCGGTAGTGTTGCAGCGCCAGGATGGTGGTCGGCACCAGCACGGCCACCTGCTTGCCGTCGGCGGCCGCCTTGAAAGCTGCGCGGATGGCCACCTCGGTCTTGCCGAAGCCCACGTCGCCGCACACCAGGCGGTCCATCGGGCGCTCCGACTCCATGTCCTTCTTCACGGCCGCGATGGCCGTCTGCTGGTCGGGCGTATCCTCCCAGCGGAACGAAGCCTCCAGCTCGTGCTGCAGATAGCTGTCGGGCGAGAAAGCGAAGCCTTTCGACGCCTTGCGCTTGGCATAGAGGGCGATAAGCTCGCGCGAAATGTCCTTGACCGCCTTTTTGGTGGCGTTCTTGAGCTTCTGCCAGGCACCGTTGCCCAACTTGTAGATCTTGGGGGGCTCGCCGTCGCCGGCCTTGTAGCGCGAAATGCGGTGGAGCGAATGGACGTTGACGAAGAGCACGTCGCCGTCCTTGTAGACCAGCTTGATGGCTTCGTGGGCCCGGCCGTTCTCCTCGATCTTCACCAGTCCGTCGAAGCGCCCCACGCCGTGGTCGACGTGCACCACGTAGTCGCCCGGCCGCAGCTGGTTGAGCTCCGCCACGGTCATCTGCTCGTCGCGGCGGATTTCGCCGTTGATGCGGTAGCGCTGGTAGCGGTCGAATATCTGATGGTCGGTGTAGAGGCAGAGTTTCAGATCGCGGTCCACGAAACCCTCGTGCAGCGTCACTCCGATGGCGTGCACCGCGGCCTGTCCCCGGCCGATGCGGTGAAAGATGTTTTCCAGGCGCTCGATCTGCACCTTGTTTTCCGAGAGGATGTAGGTCTTGTAGCCCCGCAGCGCATTGCCGATCATGTCGTCGGCCAGCATCTCGAAGTTCTTGTTGAACCTCGGCTGCGGCGCCGTGGAGAATTCGATCGTCGCCGTCGCCGGACGCTCCGGCAGGTTGTCGCGCAGGATGAAAAGACGGTTCGGCGCCAGATCGTCGAGCAGGCCGTTGCGGCTCGTCATCAGGGAGTCGATGCGGTGCGGATCGTCGAGGTCGGCCACCGTCTTGCGGCGCACGTCGTTGACCTTGCGCAGCACGAAATCGGCATCGTAGAACCACCAGGCCGCCTCTTCGCCCGCAAACCCGGCCAGAGAGACGCGGCGGGCATCCGCCGCAGCGTTCATGTCGGGGATGACGGCCACCTCGGAAAGGCGCTCGGACGAGAGCTGGCTCGAAATCTCGAAGCGCCGGATCGAGTCGACCTCGTCGCCGAACAAGTCGATGCGGTAGGGTTTGCTCTCCGAATAGGAGAAGACGTCGACGATGCCGCCGCGCAACGAATACTGCCCCGGCTCGTAGACGAAATCCACCCGCATGAACGAAGCGTCGACCAGCGCCTGCTCCAGCGCGCCGATGGCGATGCGGTCGCCCACCTTCACCCGGATTGCGCCCCGCTGCAGCGCTTCGGCGTCGGCCACCCGCTCGGCCAGCGCCTCGGGGTAGGTGCAGACCACCAGATAGCCCTGCCCGTCGAAACTGCGCAGGGCATTCATCGTAGCCGTGCGCTGCACGACTCCCTGGGCATCCTCTGCGCCGTAGGCCGCCGACCGCTTCCACGACGAAGGAAAGAAGCAGACGTGCGACTCGTCGAGCAATCCGTAGAAGTCGTTCAACAGGTAGGCCGCAGCGTCGCGGTCCTCGGCCACGAAAAGATGCACGCCCCCGCACCTTGCCACGCAAGCCGAGGCATAGAACGGCAGCGCACCGCCGACCAGCTCCTCAAGATGGACGACGGCGCCCTTCTCCCGGTATGCACGGCACAACTTCTCCAGGTTCTCCGACCCGGCAGCGAGCTGCGCCATCTGTTCATGAAACGCCACGACGAAAAAGGTGAAAGATGAAAAGCGATAGGTGAAAGCAACGCAAAGCCGGCAACCGGCGCCATGCACGAGACGACGCAGCCGAAAAGGAAAGCGCTACGCCCCGCGATGACTTCCCGCCTGCGGCCTTTCGGCTTCCACCGCCGCGAAAAGCTATTTTTTGATCAGATCGTTGCCCTTCCGGTCGTGGTAGTGGACCTCCACGATGCCGGTGCTCTGGTCCTCGACCACGTCGATGCGGGTCTTGTATTTCCACTCCCAGCGGCGGCGCAGCGACCACAGCCCCTTCCGGATGAAAGCCGCCACATAGGGGCTCACCACGAGACGAATATACTTGTGACCGCGGTCCTGCGTGAGGAACGAAATCTGGTTCTCGATCTTCTTGTCCAGCAGCACCGTGGGCTCGATCTTGCCCGAACCGTTGCACGTCGGGCAGACGTCCGACACGCTCTCCACGGCCACGGGGCGCACGCGCTGGCGCGTGATCTGCATCAAGCCGAACTTCGTGAGCGGCAGCACCGTGTGCTTGGCCTTGTCGGTCGACATGAGCTTCACCATCTCGTCGAAGAGCAGCTGGCGGTTCTGCGCCTTGTGCAGGTCGATGAAGTCGATGATGACGATGCCGCCCAGGTCGCGCAGGCGCAGCTGGCGGGCGATCTCCTTCGCCGCGGCCAGGTTCACGTCCATGGCGGTCTGCTCCTGGTTGTCCTCGGCCTTGGTGCGGTTGCCCGAGTTGACGTCGATGACGTTCATGGCCTCGGTGCGCTCGATGATGAGGTAGGCGCCACGTTTGAGCGAGACATACTTGGCGAAAAGCGACTTGATCTGCTTCGAGATGTCGAAGTTGTCGAAGATGGGCACATTGCCGCGGTAGAGCTTCACGATCTTCTCCTTCTCGGGCTCGATCTGGCGGATGTAGTTGCGTATCTCGTTGAACATCGCCTGGTCATCGACGGCGATCTGCGAGAAAGTGCCGTTGAGCGAGTCGCGGATGATGGTGTTGGCGCGGTTCATCTCGCTCATGATCTGCGCCGGAGCCGTATGCTTGCGGATCGCCGCCACGGTCTTGCGCCAGCGGTCGATCTGCGTACGGATGTCCTGCTCGATGTCCTCGTCGCGGGCCTCCATGGCGGCCGTGCGGATGATGACGCCGAAGTTCTTGGGCAGCACGGCGGCGGCGATGCGCTTGAGGCGCTTCTTCTCCTCGCCCGAACGGATTTTCTGCGACAGGAATACCTTCGACGAGAAAGGCACCAGCACCACGTTGCGGCCTGCCAGCGAGATGTCGGCCGTCAGACGCGGGCCCTTGGTCGAAATGGCCTCCTTGGCCACCTGCACCATGATCTGCTGCCCCACCTGGAGGTAGTCGCCGATCTTGCCCGACTTCTCGACCGGAGCCTCCATCTTCATGCTTTCGACGCGCAGGCCCCGTTTGCCGGGGACATACGACGAAGCGAGCTTCTGGAGCGAGGGGAAGTGGGTTCCCAGATCGAGGTAGTGGATGAAGGCATCCTTTTCATGCCCTATGTTGACGAATGCCGCGTTGAGACCCGGCATGATTTTGCGGACCTTGCCCAGGTAGATGTCGCCCACGGCGAATCCGGTCTGGCACTGTTCCTTGGAGAGCTCGACCAGCACCTTGTCTTCGCACATGGCGATGGAGATTTCGGTCGGGCTTACGTTTACGATGAGTTCCTTGTTCATGTATGGGGATGCGTGCTTCCGCAAAGCGGAACACGTGATGTTGTGTTTGGTATCGGGTCCGCTTTTTGCTCTGGAGTGGCGGACAACTCCAATGTCTCAACCCGCGTCCGGAGGCCTCCGGGCCGGGATCGGGGGTGCCGGCGAGACCGCCGACTTTTAAATAGGTAAAGCTAAAAGAGCCCGGGGCCCCTTTAGCTTTATCTATCCGTAGACGTCGCTACCCTTACTTTTTCTTGTGACGGTTCTTGCGCAGACGCTTTTTGCGCTTGTGGGTAGCCATCTTGTGACGCTTGTGCTTCTTTCCGTTTGGCATAGTCCTTAATTGTTAGAGGTTCTTGATTTATCGTTTCCTATTTCACCTTCGCTGCGAAGCTCTTGGCCGGCTTGAAGGCGGGGATGTTGTGTTCGGGGATCGTAATGGTCGTATTCTTCGAGATGTTGCGGGCCACTTTCTTGGCGCGTTTTTTCACGATGAAGCTGCCGAAGCCGCGGAGATAGACGTTGTTGTTCTTGGTCAGCGACGTCTTGATGCTCTCCATGAACGCCTCGACGATGGCCTGCACCTGTACCTTTTCGGCGCCGGTGGTCTTGGCGATTTCGCTTACGATATCTGCTTTTGTCATAGCTTATGTTATTAAAAATTAAGTCCTTCTTGATCGGAACCGGTCTGCAAATATACGGTTTATTTGGTTATCCGCAAAAATTTTTTCGCGTTTTTCCCGGGGTCCGCATACCGGCCACAGACACAAGGCGATGAACAAATATCGGGCAAAACCGGCGCAAGAAATCAAAATTCACAATCCATCGTTCGATTTTTTGCATTTTGGGGGTTGCGGCGCATCCTTTTTCAGCACGTTCGCGCCCCGATCGCACCGGCCCGCCGAGGCCGGAGACGACTGCTGCGCACCCGTCCGCGCACGCCGGACCGGCCGCGGAACATCTCCGGAAAATTGCGGTTCGCGCATCGTCCTTCGCAAATTCATGGCACGTTTCTCCAATAATTTCCCGTTTTTTGCGTTTGGATGTAAAAACACTAATTTTGCAACACGATCGCCGGCTTTCTCCCGGGCCCGGGGCCGAATCGGACCCGGCCGCGCCACTTCGAGGCGGGAAAACCTGCATGACAATGAACGTTTTCTTGAGCCGAGCGCAGAGCCAAGTTTGCTTGGGCTATGCCGAGGCGGGAAAACCTGCATGAAATGAACGCTATGGTCAAAATTCTTTGGGTCGACGACGAAGTCGAACTGCTGCGGCCCCACGTCCTCTTTCTGAAGGGCAAGGGCTACGAGGTCGAGACCTGCAACAACGGTTACGACGCCATCGACATGGCGGCCGAAGGGGCCTACGACCTGATCATACTCGACGAGATGATGCCCGGCATGACCGGGCTCGAAACCCTTCCCAAGATCAAGGAGGTGCGCCCCACCACGCCGGTCATCATGGTGACCAAGAGCGAGGAGGAGAACATCATGGACAAGGCCGTGGGTTCGAAGATCGCCGACTACCTCATCAAGCCCGTCAATCCCAACCAGGTGCTGCTCTCCATCAAGAAGAACGTGCACTCGCAGCAGCTCGTCACCGAGCGCACCACGGCCGACTATCGTTCGGAATTCGGGCGCATCTCGCAGTCGCTGCAGATGGCCGACACGTTCCAGGACTGGTGTTCGCTCTACCGGCGTCTCACCTCGTGGGAGCTCGAACTGGAGGATTCGACCGACCAGAGCATCAAGGAGGTGCTCACCTACCAGAAGACCGAGGCCAACCAGGAGTTCTCGAAGTTCGTGCGGCGCAACTACTACGACTGGATCAACCGGCGCTCCGACTCTACGCCCGTGATGTCGCACACGCTCATGCGGTCGAAGATCTTCCCCGTCGCCGACGAGAATCCCAAGACCACGCTGCTGCTCATCGACAATTTCCGCTACGACCAGTGGCGGGCCATCTCCTCGCTACTGCGCGGCCACTACGACGTCGCCGCCGAGGATTTCTATTGCGCCATCCTGCCCACCGCCACCCAATATGCCCGCAACGCCATCTTCGCCGGGCTCATGCCGCTGGCCATCGACCGGCTTATGCCCGACAAGTGGCTCAACGACAACGAGGAGGGCGGCAAGAACCAGTACGAGGAGGAGTTCCTGCGCCGGCTGATGGCCCAGAACGGCAAGCAATGGAAATTCTCGTTCGACAAGCTCGTGCGGCCCGAGCAGGGGCGGCGCCTGGTGGACAACATCCAAAAGGTCTACGATGCCGACTTCTCGGTCATCGTCTACAACTTCCTCGACATCCTCTCCCACGCCCGCACCGAAACCGACATCATCCGCGAGCTGACCGAGGACGAGGCCGCTTTCCGATCGCTGACGCGCTCGTGGTTCGAGCACTCCGACCTCTATACGATCCTCCGGCTCCTCGCCGAGCGGGGCCACACCGTGGTCATCACCTCCGACCACGGCACCATCCGCGTCGATAACCCCGTGCGCGTCACAGGCGACCGAGAGACTTCGGCCAACCTGCGCTACAAGACGGGGCGCAACCTCGCCTACAACTCGCGCGAGGTCTACGAGGTACACAAGCCCGAGGACATCCAGCTGCCGTCGAGCAACCTCACGTCGAGCTACATCTTCGCCTACAACACCGATTTTCTCGTCTATAACAACGATGCCAACCGCCACATCCGCTACTACCGCAACACGTTCCAGCACGGCGGCATCTCGATGGAGGAGATGATCGTTCCCTATCTGGTACTCAAACCGAAACGATGAAAACCATCCACATAACCTCGCAGGAAGAGCTGCCCCGGGTCGCCGAAGCCGTCGTCGGCCTGCTGGGCCGCCGCACCGTCGTGGCGCTCCACGGCGGCATGGGCGCCGGCAAAACCACGCTGGTCCGTGAAATCGCAGCGCTGCTGGGCGCCGCCGACACCGTCACGAGCCCCACGTTCGCCATCGTCAACCAGTATCGCGGCGCCGGAGGCCGCCGCATCTGTCACTTCGACTTCTACCGCATCGACGACCCGCGCGAGGCCTTCGATCTGGGCTACGAGGAGTATTTCTATTCGGGCGACATCTGCCTGGTCGAGTGGCCCGAAAAGATCGAAGGGCTGCTGCCCGACAACACGATCCGGGTGCGCATCACGGTCGACAGCCCCACGGCCCGCACCTTCGAGATCGAATGACCGCCGGCACCTCCGCAGCCCCCGGAACCTCTCCGGCGCGCCCGGACCGCACACAAACCCGAAACATAAAATCTGAATCATACCGACCCATGCAGGAATACATCTCCAAACAGCAGCAGATTCTGCGCCCCGCCGAAGCGATCTACGCGGCCGTCAGCCGGTTCGACAACCTCACGCCCGCCGTGGCCGACCGTGTCGAGGAGTGGCAGGCCGACGAAGAGCATTGTTCGTTCAAAGCCAAAGGATTCACCGTCAAGCTCCGCATGGAGGAGCGCGTCGAGCCCAAACATGTCAAGATCGTGGGCGACGAGGGCGGCGTGCCCGTCGACTTCGCCTTCTGGATCCAGCTGCACAAGGTCTCCGACTCCGACACGCGCCTGCGGCTCGTGCTGCACGCCGAGCTGAACATGATGATGAAGATGATGATCGGAAGCAAGCTCCAGGACGCCGTCGACCAGATCGCCGAAGGCATAGCCAAAGCGATGAACTCCTGAAAAGTGAGAGATGAAAGGTGAGAAATGAAAGGTTGCATGCCTTTCACTTTTCCCCTTTAATCTTTCACTTCGAGAAGCGTTTCCGCGACCCGGCGGATCGTAGGAAAGGACCCGGCGGCATGGGCCGCGAACGCTTCGGACGAACACCACACGACCTGCTCGATGCCCTCCTCGGTCTGCGGAGTCGGCGAAGCACTCCCCGCGGCCCGCAGCAGGAACCAGTGCGTTCGTTTCAGCTCCCAGCGCTCCGTCTTCGGGAACCAGTAGGCGTGCCACGTCGCACAGAGGGGCGCCGCGACTTCGGTATCCACCCCCGTCTCCTCCAACACCTCGCGCACGGCGCAGACTTCGGTCGATTCGCCTGCTTCGACGTGTCCCTTGGGCAGGTCCCAGCGGCCGTTGCGGCGGATCATAAGCCGCTCGCCGCGGTCGTTCACCGCCACGCCGCCGGCCGCCTCCACCACCGTGAAATCCTCAGCGAAGCGGGCAAACGCCGCATCGGGATCGGGCGTCACGACGGCCACCCGGTTGTTCGTTTCGAGAAAATTCACTATCTTGTCACGACTTACCGCCCCTGCTTCGGCGGGTGCAAAGACGAACATCTCCCCGCAGGGAGCTTCCTTGACGAAAAACACCGACTTGTCGGCAAAATGAACGGCATGTTCCATGACCTCGGAATTTTGTCGGACGAAGATACGCAATAAAACAGGAAACCTCAACCGAAATGAAAAAATTCATCTTTCTTATGGCTATCGCAGCTGTGGGGCTCGGCGCCTGCGACAGGCGGCCCGCACCCCTCAAGATCGACAACTCCCTCACGGCCGAGGAGATCGCCGCCGCACGGCTCACGCCCGAAGTGATGTGGAAAATGCGGCGCGCCGGCTCGTCGTCGCTCTCGCCCGACGGCACGCGGCTGCTCTATGCCGTGACGGAATACAACTTGGACGAAAACCGCGGCATCACGACGCTCTGGGTCGAGGAGCTCGCCACCGGAACGTGCCGCCAGCTGACCGACTACGCATCCAACAACGCCGCACCCCGCTGGTCGGCCGACGGCGCCAGCGTGTGGTTCCTCTCCGACCGCAGCGGCTCGATGCAGGTGTGGCGCATGAAGGCCGACGGCTCGCAGCCCGAGCAGATCACCGGCAGCGGCAACGGCGAAGGCATCCCCGAGGTCGAGGGCTTCGGCGTGAGCCCCGACGGCAAACATATCTGGTGGGTGCAGACCGTCCACGTGGCGGCCCGCAAGTCGTCGGACGTCCACGCCGACCTGCCCCGTTCGAAAGCCCGCATCTACGACGACCTCATGGCCCGCCACTGGGACTACTGGGACGAAGGCGACCACCGCCACATCTTCGTGGCCGGGCTGGGCGACGGACTCGTGACGGGCGGCACCGACATCATCGGCGCCGACGCTGCATGGGACGCCCCGCTGGCCCCCTACTTCGACATGGACGAAATCGCATGGAACCACGCCGGCACGATGCTGGCCTACACCTGCAAGCCGCTCACGGGAACGGCCTACGCTGTGTCGACCGACTCGGACATCTTCGTCTACGATCTCGCGACGGGCAAAACCGTCAACATCTGCAAACCGCTCACAGGGCGCAAATCCGAATGCACGGGCGAAGCGGGCGATGTGCGCGAACTGCCGGCCGAGATGCCCGGCTACGACAAATACCCCGTCTGGTCGCCCGACGACCTGCACATCGCTTTCCGTTCGATGCGCCGCGCGGGCAACGAGTCGGACAAGGAACGCCTCTTCGTCTACGACTGCCGCACGGCCGAAATGCACGACCTCACGGCCTCGTTCGACTACAACGCCGCCAACGTGGTGTGGGAGGACAACCGCACGCTCCGCTTCATCGCGCCGATCGAAGCGACACACCAGATCTGCCGCGTGCAGCTGCCCGAACCGGGCGCCGCGAACGCCGCTCCTAACGTCGAAGTGCTGACGCGCGGCGACCACGACATCAACGCCTTCACCATGGCCGGCGGACGCACCGTGGCCGAAGTATGCACCATCTCGATGGCCACCGAGTTCTTCGACGTGGCCGCCGACGGCACGCTGAACCGCATTTCGGAGATCAACAAACCCGTCTACGACGCCGTAAAGATGGGCGAGGTGCAGAAACGCTGGGTAGCCACCACCGACGGCAAGCGCATGCTTACGTGGGTGATCCTGCCGCCCGACTTCGACCCGACGCAGAAATACCCCGTGCTGCTCTACTGCCAGGGCGGTCCGCAGAGCGTGGTGTCGCAGTTCTGGAGCTACCGCTGGAACTTCCAGCTGATGGCGGCGCAGGGCTACATCGTCGTGGCGCCCAACCGCCGCGGCCTCCCCTCGTTCGGGCAGGAGTGGCTCGACCAGATTTCGGGCGACTACTCGGGCCAGAACATCCGCGACTACCTCGCGGCCATCGACGACGTGGCGAGCGAGCCGTGGGCCGACCGAACCCGCATGGGCTGCGTGGGCGCCTCGTACGGCGGCTACTCGGTCTACTTCCTGGCCGGATGCCACGAGAAACGCTTCAAGGCCTTCGTCTCCCACTGCGGCATCTTCGACTTCGACTCGATGTACGGCCAGACCGAAGAGCTGTGGTTCGTCAACAACGACTACGGAGGCCCCTACTGGGATACGCACAACGCCGTGGCGCAGCGCTCCTACGCCAACTCGCCCCACAAATTCGCGGCGAAGTGGGACACCCCGATGCTCATCATCACGGGCGAAAAGGACTTCCGCATCCCCTACACCCAGTCGCTCGAAGCCTTCACGGCGGCCCGCGTGCGCGGCATTCCGGCGCGGCTCGTAGAGTTCGAAGACGAAGCGCACCAGGTTTTCAAGCCTCAGAATTCGCTCGTCTGGAACCGCGAATTCTTCGGCTGGCTGGATAAGTACGTCAAGCAGGAATAGGCTCCGCCGATCCTCGGACTGAAAACGAAACGGAGCGCCGGCGGTTGCCGGCGCTCCGTTTTCTTATGACGGCAAGTTCACTAATGATTGCCCTTGCAGCTGTTGCAATAGGCGCACATGGGCTGGAGGTTGTCGAGCAGGTTTTCCATGAGATCGTCCACCGAGAATTCGAGGACGACGGTTCCCGGGGAAAACGATTCGTAACACTGCACGATGCCCCGCATCTCGTCAACGCGATAGTCCAGACGCAGGGCACGCATGTCCGTGTCGAACGGGATGACGGAGATCATTCCGGTTCTTTTCAGCTTGAACGTATTGCCTACAAACCAGTTGGAGAATAGAGAATCGGTATATTCGATCCGAATCAGCGACCGAGGAACAGCATGGTCGATCGTCGCCGTAAAAACAGGATAGTAACGCCCGCACTCCGGGCAGCAGAAAGCAGGCTCGTTGCCTTTGCCGAAATCCCACGAATCCCGTGTCCCTAAGGTCCCTTTCAGATAAGGTTTGAAAACACTCCAATGCTCGCGTATCTGTTGGCTGGTCACCCGCCAGATAAGCCGGTTCCGAACGCTGACAGTTACCACCATACCCTACGCTATTTGTCCGGCGACGGAAGCGGTTCGATGCAGGCGGCCATGATGTCCATGAGCTTGCTCATGCCCTCGGTCGGCTGCTGCTGCCGCGCCGAGACGTGCACCTGGTATTTGGCCGTCTGGTTGGTCGAACGGGTGTTCTCGCGCGAAGAGGAGATTTTGCCGTTGACGTTGACCGAGCCTTTGGCGAAACAGCCGAAGCGGAAGTTCGAATTGACGGTCGTGTCCAGCGACGAATTGCGTTTTTCGGTGGTCGTGTCCGTTGCGGTCACCTCCATCTGGAAGTCGATCTGCACATCGTCGATCAGCAGCGCCGGCAGCGGCACGAGCCCCAGAAACGGAGCGTTGACCTTGATTTTCTGCGGAGCCGGCGCCCCCTCCACAGGGCGTTCGAGGTCGAACGACAGCATGCGCGGCGCCTGCGACTTCGCGTCGACATACCCGATCTCGGTCATGAATTCGAACGCCGACTGCGCCAGCCGTTTCTGCGAATCGCACGCCGCCGTGAGCGGAGCTGCGATCAGCTCCGCGATGGGAAGACCCGAAAAGTTGTTGGCCACGCTGTTGTTGCCCTTGTCGGTTCCCTTGTCAGTGGTTTCAGCCATGGTTTTGACAATAAAAGGTTAGTATCCAGTATTGATCGGCCCTCACTCCGCCTGCTGCGGAGCGGGAGCGATGGTCTTGTCGTATTCGTCGATCACGCGCGCCAGCCCCTCGGGAATGGGTTTCGCCTCGAACTTGATGCGCACCTGCATGCGCGAGAGGTCTTTCTGACCGTCGAAGCTGATCTCCAGACTCGACCGCTTGAGCCGGTTGTCGAACTCGGCCTCCCGCTCTCCGACCTGGAAACCGCCCTGCGCCTGCTTGCAGCGCAGGTCCGACGAGTTGACCTGCACCGAAAAATCCATCTCCACCTCCTTGATGTTGATCGTCGAGGGGTTGACGATCGAAATCAGCGGCACGTCGACCGTCGTGCGGCCGTCGATGCTGAGCCGTTTGGCAAGCGGCGTTCCGTCCGGCGTAAAATAGCGCCCCAGCAACTCCACGTTGCGAGTTTCGACCATCTCCATCGCTGCGTTGACCGAGTGCTGCAACCCGCGGATCAGGTCGGCGAGCGTCTGCGTGCTGTTTTCCTTTCTGCTCCAGAATCCTGCCATAAATAATTGTAATATCGTTCCGCCACCGGTCGGCCGCTGGCCGGACCAGCCAAACAGCCATCCTGCCCGAAAGGCGCCGCAAACCGGCAAAAGAACCGTACGTTTCAAAATTAGGTCTTTTTTTTGGCATGATCCAAATTTATGCAATAAAAAATACATAAGGTCTGAAATATCCGAAAGTCGGATCCACGGCCGCCCTGTGCGATGAAAACCACAAACAGAAAAAGAGCCGCCAGGATTCACAAGCCGGAGTGCCCAACCGCCCCGCCGGAAAGCACGCAACCTCCGACCGCATGACGGCAGGCAAGAGTCAAAAAGAAGCCGGCCGGACAGAATGCAGGGTCCAAAAACAACCGCAAAGAAGCGGCCGGATGCAAAAACCAAACAAAGTCCAAGCCGGTGATTTTACCCTCGTTCCGGCCGAATCCGGGCTTTCGTTCCGACGTTCCGCATGCCTCGTACGGGCCACAAAAACGCCCGATTTTCCGTCTGATCGCGCCCCGTTTTCCGCAAATTCGCGGGTTTTCATGATGAAAAACGCCGTATTCGTTGAAAAAATTTCTTCGGCGGGAAATTGTTGTGTATTTTTGCAACATCCTGAAAAAGAGGTATGCGCCGTCCGGCTTCGGCCGCGGCGCCGGGAACAAGAAACGACATCCTTATGAATATTGTCAGAAAGTTGGTCATCCTCTCTGCGGCCGCGGCACTCGCCGGGGTCGCGGCGTCGTGCTCCGAAGATGCCTTCATGGAGCAGGCACCGCAGACCGGAGACCCCCGCAAGATCGAGGTGCGCATCGCCGCCACCGCGACCCGGGGAGCCGACGCAGCGACGACCCGCAGCCTGCGGGCAGAGGAGACGCAGAACCCGACGGTCTACGTCGGCGACGAGGCCCCGGCCGCGACGCCGCAGACCCGTATTGCCTTCGACGAGAACGACGGCACGATGCGCTGGACCAAAGGCGACCGCATCGCCCTGTGGGGCTACGGCAGCGGCAGCGCCGCTTTCGAGAACGTACCTTTCACGCTCTGGTACCCGCGCGAAGACCCCTCGCAGGGCCTCTTCACGGGCCAGGTGAACGCCATGGCGGCAGGCACCTACGACTACTATGCCGCCTGCCCCGTGCCCGAATCGGCCGCCGGCACGAAAGTGACCTACACCATCCCGACCGTGCAGAACGGACGCTGGAACCCCGAACTCGACATCATGCTGGCCAAAAGCCGGGGCGTCGAGTTGCGCGAAGAGATACTCAACGACGTCACGCTGCGCTTCCGCCACCAGGTGCACGCGTTCAAGATCACCGTTCCCGAGGGGCGCAACCTCCTGGGGCGGCCCATCGAGAAACTCCGCATCGAATTCGGACTTCCCGTGGCGGGCCGCATGACATGGGACCTGGCGAATCCGGATGCGGCGCCCGAAGGGGCCGGAGCCGCGACGGGCATCACGCTGGCGTTCGACACCCCCGTGGACGAGGGCGATTCGTTCTGGGTCTACCTGGCCCCGGCCGATCTGACGGGCGTTCCCGTGCGTTTCACAGCCACCGACGGCACCGAATTCTCGTGGCCGCTCACCGGCACTACTTTCCGCAACTGCACCGCCGGCACCATCACCCCGGTGAAACTGACCATCGGCGAACTGCGTCCGCAGCAGGATTTCCGGCTGACGATCGACCCGGCCAACCTGGGCGAACCGGTGACCGAGATCGACGAACTGGCAGCCGGCGAAGGGTATGCGTTCCCGACGCTGGAACTGAGCAACCGGACGCGCACCTTCACGGCCAACGCCGACGGCACTTTCACGACCCGTATTTTCTGCGACCTGCCCCTCTCGCAGCTGCCGACCGCCGAACTGACCGTAGGCTCGGAAAACACCACCGGCGTCTACGGCAAACATTGCGAAGTGAGCGGACTGACGGCCGAAGGCTGCACCATCAAGGCGCCTTACCTCTTCTCGGAGGACTTCTCCGGGGTGACCGGCAACGATGCCCATGCCGACGAGAAAGGAGATTCGGCGCAGGAGATGTCCGAAGCGGGACTCCCCGGCTGGACGGGCTGCCGCTGGAAAACCGAGGCGGGGACCTCCGTCGAACTCCGCTCCTACTGCGGCTCCCATACGCTGGGCACCAATCTCCGGAGCGGCCGTCTCGACTCGCCCGCGCTGGCATGTATCCGCAACGGGAAACAGGTATCCCTGCGTGTGAGCTACGACATCGGCGGCGCTACCGACGAAAAGAACGGCGTAGCCCGTTGCACGTTCGGATGGACGACGCAAAGCGGTCCCATAGCAGGCGGAAACGGCTCGCAGAACTACCCCGAAAACAAAATCGACGAATTCGATGCAGGTACCAACGGCACCCCGACCTACCTGCCCGAAGCCAAAACATCGACGCTGACGGGATGCACGGCAGCGACACGCCTGACCTGGCATATTTTCTACCGCAAAGTCAGCGGCACGTTCATCACGAACAAGTCGTTCTATTTCTACATGGACAACGTCCGTGTAACGATCGCCCACTAAGATGAAACGCCTTACAACCATACTGCTTGCGGCGGCCCTGCTGGCCGGATGCGCGAAAGACGAACCTTCCGCACCGGCGGAAGGCTACGGCACGCTGGCCCTGACGGCCGAATGCACGCCGACGGTCGAAGCGCTGACGCGGGCATCGGAACAAGTCGCCTTTCCGGGGCAGCTCCCCGCAGCGGCCGACCTGGCACTGACCGTGGAGAGCACCGACCCCGCACACCCCTACGCCCACACGTGGGAACGGCTGGGCGACTACGACAGCCGGGAAGACTGGCTGTTTGCGACGACCTATCGTCTGACGCTCCACTCGGGCGATGAACCGGGGCTGGAAAACTCGCCGGAAGGCGCAGGCAAGCCCTATTTCGAAGCGGTGGCCGAGACGACGGTGGCCATCGGACAGGAATCGACCAGCGTGAAGCTGACGGCACGGCTGCTCAACACCATCGTACGGGTGAAGTTCACCGACCGCTTCAAGGGCTACTTCGGCAACGGCGCCGATTTCACGCTCACGACCGCGGCGGGCAGCGAATTCGCACTCGACTACACCACCGACGAGAACTGCTACTTCGTGCGGCCGGCCGAATTCGTCATCACGGGCCAAGCCACCAAGCAGACTCCCTCGGCCACGCAGCCTGCCCAGACCGTGAAGTTCGCCGCGACGACCAACGCAGCACCGGCCCCGGGCACGCTCTACACCTACACGTTCGACGTCACGGGCGCGGGCGACACGGGCAAGATAGACTTTACGCTCAACGATGAGCCCGTCCGCACCGAAGCGCTCGACGAAGAACTCAACGACGACGCGATACCCGATCCGGCCGACAACTAAGAACCGAAGATTCGCAATCCGGACCGACCGGCAGTCGGACGCTGCGAGTCATACATTGAAAATACGACGACCATGAAAATGGACATCCGCAAATATTTCACCTGGGCCCTGGCTGCCGGCGCGCTGCTTGCCGCTTCGTGCGTGGAAGAGACCTCCCGCTTCGAAGGAGGCGAGGAGAAACCCGACCCGAACAACGTGGGCTACCTGTCGTTCTCCGAACTCAACGTCACGGTCGAGGAACGCATGGACGATGTGGGCAACACGCCCGAAGCCCGTGCCGCAACCCGGGCGGGCAACACCGACTTCGCCACCTACCGGGTCGAGATTCTCGACGCCGCAGGCAACGCCGTGGAGGTGACCGACAAGAACGGCACCGCCTGCAAGTCGTTCCTCTACGCCGACCGTCCGCAGCAGATCGAGCTGCCCGCAGGCAGCTACACCCTCTCGATAAGCTCGGGCCCGACGAAAGACGCAGCCTTCGAGGGCGACGAGGGCACCCCGACCTACGGAGCCAGCCCCAAATTCGCCATCACGAAAGGCAACACCACCGCCCTGACCGACGTGGTGTGCCGCCTGCTGTCGGTGAAGGTGACCGTCGCCTACAAGGACACCCTCGTGGCGACGATGAGCGAGAAAACCCGGGCCGAGCTGGTGCTGGGCGACAAGAACGCGCTGACGTTCGAAGGACGCGAACCCGCGCTGGCCGGATTCCTCAAGCCGCTGGCCGGACAGAAAAATCCGCTGGTGCTCTATCTGACCACCAAGTTCAACGGCAAGGAGATCACCGAGCAGCCGCTGACGGTGGCCGACGATGCCAAGGCGGGCGAATGGCGCAAGATCACGGTGGGCCTCCAGCATGCGGAAGACGGCTCGGTGGTCATCAACGCCGAAATCGAGACCTGGGTCTACAACGAAGAGGTCGTGGTCGACACCCGCACGCTGGCGACTTTCTGCGAGGACCGCATCCCCGACGAAGACGGCCCCGACGCTCCCAAGCTCACCTGGCCCGGCCACTCGCTGGACGAGGTGCTCAAGCTGACGCCGGACAACTACGACGAAAACGGCTACTTCACCGAACCGTGCGAATTCACCATCACGACCAAGGATCCGATGGCCTCGCTGGTCATCGACATAACCACCGACAACCCCGAGTTCCGCACCCTGCTCGACGCCAAGGAGCTGACCGAGCCCAAAGACATGTTCACGGTGCAGGGGCTGGCGCTCACGGCGCTGCGCTCGTGGGGTTTCCCGGCCAAGAACCTGGCGGTGACCGAACGCACCTTCCCGCTGGACGTGCTGATGAAGATTCTGAGCGACTACGAGGGCACCCACGCCTTCGCCATGACCATTGTCGACGAAGCGGGCCGCAAGAGCACCTCTACGCTCACCATCGAAGTCTCGGCCGGCGGCGGCGACCCGCGCATCGTATGGGTGGGCCACGACATCAAGAAACGCTACAACACCTCAGAACTGCAGGACCCGGGATCGGTGCAGATCCGCATCTCGGCGACGCAGGGCGTGCGGTCGCTGACCGTCGCCATCTCCGGCGCACTCGACCTGGACGGCATGGTGCCGTCGAAATTCGACCTCGCCGACCCCGAAGCCACGGAGGCAGGGCTCAGCGAGAAGCTCAAGAACCTGGGATTCCCCGTAGGCGCCGAAGTGACGGGGCAGACCGCTCTCTCGTTCGACATCACGAGCTTCATGGCGCTGATGGGCACGTTCCCCGGCGACACGGACTTCGAAATGACGGTCGTAGACAGCACCGGCGTCGAAACGGCCGAAAAGGTGATGGTACACGTAGACTGACAACATGAAACGACTCGCACGACATATCCTGCTGGCGGCAGCGGCCCTGCTGATCTGCGCCTGCACGGACAACCCGGCGGATGAAATCCGTCCGGGCGGAGGCGCCGCGACGTTCTCGATAGCGACGACCCGGAGCCGGACCGGAGGCGAGGCCGCCGAGGAGGAATACCCCTGGAACTGCTGCGCCATCCGCATCTACAAGAAGACGGAGGAGGGGCGGGAGCTGATCCGCCGCTACAACAAACGCTCCGAGATGCCGGCGTCGCTGTGGCTGCTGGCCGGCGACTACGCCATTGCCGTCGAAGCCGGAAGCTCGGCCGAAGCCAGCTTCACGGAACCCACCTACAAAGGGGAGGCCGACTTCGAAATCACAGACGGCCGCACGACGATGGTGGAGGTGGAATGCCGCATCGTCAACACCATGGTCAAGGTGGTCTACGATGCAACGATAGCGGCCACCTTCAAGGAGAGCTACTCCACCGAAGCGGTCTTCAGCGACCCGAAAAACCCGAAGGCCCCCCGGCTGACCTACACCCAAAGCGCAACGGGCTACTTCATGCTGCCCGCAGAAGCCACGACGCTCAACTGGACGTTCCGCGGCAAGGGCGAGAAGAACGGCCAGCCCCTGGAACTGGAGAAAACCGGCTCCAAGGAACTCACGCCGGAACCGGGCGTACGCTACGAACTGAAACTCAAATACTCCGCCGACCTGGGCGGCGCACTGGACTTCACCCTTGCGCTGGACGAGAACCCCGACGAGGTGGACGATCCGATCATCTTCGTTCCCACCCCCCAGATCGCGGGCGAGGGCTTCGACATGACCCAGACGCAGGACTACCTCTCCGGTGCACAGAGCTACCGCATCACCTCCATCGCCGACATGGCGACCATCGCCGTGCAGGCGGGCGGGCAGACTTTCACCGTGCCAGCGACGGGAGCCTACCCCGAAGATACGAACGGCATCGCGCTGGCATACACCAACTCCACGGAGATGCGGCTGACGCTCGGCGAAGCCTTCTTCTCCCTGCTGCCTGCGGGCGAACACACCGTGACCCTCACGGCGACCGACGCAGACGAAGGCGAAAGCACGAAAGAATCGAAGATACGGATGCTCCAGGGCGCCGCGGGGCTCGTGCCGACCGACTGCTGGAACGCCCGGGGCCGCCTGGAAGCCCAGGTACACGACCCGGCGACGGCCCACGATGTGAAGATACGCTACCGCCGGGCCGGCACAACGGAATGGACGGTCGTTGAAGCGGCAGCGGCCGAAGCCGGGAAATACGTGGCCGACGCTGCGGACATCCAAGCCAACACCACCTACGAATCCCAACTGCTCTTCGGCGAAGAGACGGTGAACGGCATCGCCCGCACCACCACGGACGACGGCACGCAGATTCCCAATTCGGACTACGAGCAGTGGTCGAAAGATTCCTCCATCAGCAAAGATGCCTTGATCCCCAGTCCCTCGACTGTCGGCCAATGGTGGGACACGGGCAACCACGGATCTGCAACATTGGGTGTCAATGTCACAAGCAACGTAAACGACCCGCGTCCGGGCTCGGCCGGCACGACGGCCGCCAAACTCCAGTCGCAGAAAGTGCAGATGCTGGGCATCGGCAAATTCGCGGCCGGCAACCTCTTCGTGGGCCGGTATCTCGGCACGAACGGAACGAACGGCGTGATCGCCTTCAGCAAACCGTTCGACTTCACCTACCGCCCGAAGAAACTGCGCTTCTGGTACAAAGGCAACACGGGCACGATAGACAATGCCGAAAGCGCCAGCGGCAAGAACAAGGGCGACTCGGACATCTCGACCGTCTACCTCTGTCTCTGTGCGACGACGGGCCCCCACATTACGAACACGGCCGACGCGGGCACGTTCTTCGCCTCGACGGACCGCACGATAAAATACTGCACGAACTTCACTGGCGACAAGGGCAACACCAACGATGCCGAAGGCCATGTCATCGGCGCCGCCGTGTGGGAGAAAGACAACTCCTACCAGCAGTCGGAGTGGAAGCAGTTCGAAGTCGACGTGGAATACTACCCCGAATACGAGGGCGAGCGGCCCGCCTACCTGCTGCTGATCGCCTCGGCCAGCAAATACGGCGACTACTTCACCGGTTCGACCCAGAGCGTGATGTACCTCGACGATCTGGAAATCGTCTACTAACTCCGACCGACGCATGGGATTCCTTCGACACGCGGCGCTCGCCGCCGCCCTGTTCGCCTTCGCGGCGCGGGGATACGCGCAGGGCGAACAGACGCCGCCGGCATCCGCCGGCACGACGGCGGCGCCGACCATCAACGAGCTGCGCCAGCAACGCGGCCTGGTGGACATCAAACATGTCTTCGTGCCGGCCGGCCAATGGATCTTCGGCGGTTCGGCCTCCTACTCGACCCACGTGAACGACGACTATACGTTCCTCATCATCGAGGGCATCGACAGCGACGGCTACACCTTCAAGGTAACGCCCATGATCGGCTACGCCATACGCGACAACTCGGCCGTGGGCATACGTTTCATCTACTCGCGCACGCTGCTGCGTGTCGACGGCGGCGAACTGAGCTTCGGCGACGAAGAGTCGGGCACGCACATAGCGGCCGACTACTACTACTCGCTCAAGCACACCTATTCAGCGGCCCTCTTCTGGCGGCAGTACATCCCGCTGGGACGCAACAAGCGCTTCGCGCTGTTCAACGAGATGTCGCTGCGCTTCGGCGGCCACCAGACCAAGTTCGCGGCCGACACCCCCATCCGCGGCACCTACGAAACGGGCACCTCCGTCGCGCTGGGCGTCTCGCCGGGCCTGATCGCCTTCGCCACCAACACCATGGCCATCGAGGTCAACATCGGCGTGATGGGCATCAGCTACACCCATTCGCACCAGGTCAAGAACCAGGTGGCGACCGCCGACATCCGCACCAGCAACATGAATTTCCGCATCAACCCCCTCTCCATCGGGTTGGGCGTATCGTTCCACCTCTGACCCGACGCGCACGATGAAAACCCGAACCCTACCTGTCGTTCTGCTGGCTCTGTCGCTGACGGTCCCCTCGCAGCGGCTCGAAGCCGAAGAACCTGCCGTGTCGGCCGCGGCCGTGTCGCTTGCTCCGGACGGAGCGATCGCACCGGAAACGACTGCCGCTCCATCGGCCGAAACGCCGGCTGAGCCATCCGCCCGAACGGATGCCGGAACATCGGCCGAGCCGGCTGCCCAAGCCGCCGCAGAGCCGAACGACAAAACGAAAAAGCCGAAAAGAACCGCTGCGGCGGAGTCTGCCGCATCCGACACGCAGAGCCCGCGCCTCAAACGCCGCTTCCTACCTACGAGCCGCCGCATCGACCGCGAAATCAACAAGAACCGCTTCGTCTTCAAGGGCGAAACGATGTGCGGACTGACCGTCTCCTACGGCACCCTCTCGACCGACGAGGCCGACATGTTCCCGTTCTTCGAAAACATCGGTCTGAGCGGCAACATAACGACGGTCAACCCCTTCGTGGGCTACTTCTACAAGGACAACCAAAGCATCGGCGTGCGTTTCGGCTACACCCACATCTCGGGCAAGCTCAATTCGCTGGGCATCAACCTGGGCGAGCAGAACGACCTCGAAATCGACATCCCGTGGCTGGACCTGTCGAGCGATCGTTTTTCGTTCGGTCTGTTCCACCGTTCCTATGTCCCGCTCGACGAAAAGGGCCGCTTCGGAGCTTTCGGCGAATTCGAACTCTCGCTCACCACGGGCGAAAACACCTTCGCCTACGAATCGGGCGACAGCCACAAATACACCTCCTCGGAAAACATGACCGTGAAAGTGGGATTCAACCCGGGCATCGCGGTCTACGCTTTCCCCAACGTCTGCGCGACGGTCTCGTTCGGACTGGGCGGCTTCCGCTACACGCAAGTCAGGCAGTTCGACGAGGCGGGCGCCGAAATCGGGTCACGCAAATATTCGAAGATGAATTTCCGGCTCAACCTGGCCGAAATCCGGATCGGCATGACCATCCATCTGTGGAACAAGAAGAAAGGCGAACGGACGTGAGCATCCCGAGCCCTCGACCCGAACAACACAAAATAAAGCTGACAACCCCACGTTATAACTCCATGAAACGATTCGGTTTCCACATACTGACCCTGGTGCTGACGCTGGCCGGATGTATCGAGAACGACATTCCCTATCCGATCGTGGTATGTTCGGTGGAGAGCATCGCGGCCGAAGGGCTCTCGGGCGACCCGCAGATCGACGTCGCGGAGCGCAAGGTGACCCTGCCGCTGGAGGAGACGACCGACATCCAGGCCGTGGAGATCACGGCCTGCAAGATCACCGACGAAGCCGAAAGCTCGACGCAGATCGTGGGCATACACGACCTCACCTCGCCGCTCTACGTTACGCTCTCGGTCTACCAGGACTACCCCTGGACCATCGAGGCGCAGCAGACCATCACGCGCAGCTTCACGGTCGAGGGACAGGTGGGCGCCACCGAGTGGGACACGGCCAACCGCACATCCAAGGTCTACGTAGGGTTCGAAGACATGACGAAGGTGAAAATCACGTCGCTCAAGCTCGGGCCCCGCGACAGCACCCGCATGTCGGCGGCCGACATCCCCGACTTCAACGACTCGAACCTCCATCTGCTATCCGATTTCACGTCGCCGCGCCGTGTCGACGTGACCTGTCACGGGCGCACCGAAGAATGGTATCTGAGCGTGGAATACACCGACGTGAAAGTGACGTTCGCCAGCATATCGCCCTGGACCCACTCGGCATGGCTGCGGGCCGACGGCCTGAGCGGCACGAAACTGGGCTTCCGCTACCGCAAGGAGGGCGACGAAACGTGGATCGAGGTTCCCGAGGAGGAGTTGACGATCGAGGGCGGTTCGTTCTCGGCCCAGCTGCGCGGTCTCGAGCCCGAGACGCGCTACGAAGCGGTGGCCTGCTCCAACGACGACCTCTCGACCGTAGAGAGCTTCACCACCGAGAAGGCCCTGCCGCTACCCAACGGCGGCTTCGAGGAGTGGAGCAAGCCCGGCAAGGTAGTCTATCCCTATCTTTCGGAAGACCAGGCGTTCTGGGACAGCGGCAACAAGGGTGCGGCGACGGCCGGCATGACCATCTGCGACGGCATGGCCTATCCCCGTCCGGGATCGGCGGGCCAGTACTGCGCCTACCTGGAATCGACGCTGGCGTCGGTGGCCGGTATCGGCAAATTCGCCGCAGGCAACATCTTCGTAGGCACGTATGCCAAGACCGACGGCACCAACGGCATCATCAACTTCGGGCGTCCTTTCGCCACCCATCCCATCGCGCTGCGCGGCTGGGTGAAATACACCCAGGGGCAGATCGACAAGATCGGCACCGTGCCCACGGGCACCGATCTGAAGGTCGGCGACATGGACCAGGGTTCGATCTTCATCGCTCTGGGCACCTGGTCGCCGGAGGAATACGGCAACGCCTCGCCCTACCCCGAAGTGAACAAATGGGAGCAGTCGCCCGTGCAGGTCTGCACGAAGGACCAGTCGACCTTCTTCAAGAAAGACGGCAAGGATGTAGTAGGCTACGGCGAACTGATTCTCAACGAAACCGTGGGCGAATGGCGGCAGTTCACCATCAAGATCGAATGGCGCGACACGGGCACCGTTCCCACGCACATGATGATCGTCTGCTCGGGATCGCGCTGGGGCGACTACTTCACCGGCTCGACCAAGAGCCGCATGTGGCTCGACGACTTCGAACTGATCTACGACTACGCCGACTTGTAGGAATCGGCGGGCGGGCCCGGAAACAGACCCGCCTGCGAAAACGGCAGCCAACGGCCCGGAGTGGCGGAAGTTACGGCTTCGGCCAGTGCGGTCGTGTAGATTCAGCAATCCGCCGGCGAGAACTCCCTAATGTTTTCGCCGGCTGTTCATTCCAGTCTGCCGCGGAGCCGAGAACAATTCAAAATGCAGACAATTAAGAAGTAGTTTGTCATTCTGAGGAGCAGCGGATCGACGAACGCAACGACTATTACTCTGATGCGGAAGAGCCGATACCCAAGTCGCAGACCTGTACCCCCAGCCGGTCGCATCAAAGGCCCGCGGGTCGAGGCAAACGACTTCGTCGCCTCCGTCGTTCGGTTCTTCGAGCCGTGCGGGCCGCAGCCTCCCGCAGCGGAGGCCCGCAAGCGTGCCCCGCAGGCTGCGACCCGAGAACGGCCAAAGTCTCGACCTTGTCCCGGAGCAGACTCGCTCCAAAAGTGCGCCCCCGCAGCAGGCCCGGGCGAGAATCTTGGAGGGCATTCCGTACCGAAGCCGATTAACAGGATCGTCATTCTGAGGAGGTCATCGACCGACGAAGAATCTGTTGCTCTACCATTATAGATTCTTCGGCTTCGCCTCAGAATGACAAATTGAGAATCGGACCCTCGTAGAAGGATTAATTCTGCATTATGAATTTTAAATTTTGAATTGTGTTTTGTTCCCTCTCCGCGCCATTCATCCCAGCGATTGCTCCGCACAACTGCTGCGGGTTACCGCCTTCGCGACACGGGAGCCTTGATAAACGTCGGCGCGCACGGTAATTGGTGGGCCTCGTCGCCATGGTCGGTCAGCGACTATCGCGGCGGCGGCCTGCACGCGCAAGCTGCAGCCGTGAATGCTCTGGGCAGCCACAATCGCGCCATCGGCATCTCCGTGCGCTGCGTCCAGCATCTACCGACTGCCTTTCATCGACGAATCCCGACTCCCGGACGGACAACCCCGGACCGCGGGTCGGGATCGCCGATACGGGCCTTTCCGACAGCATCCGTGCTTGCCGTTCCCCTCAAGACGACAAGCCAACTATCCGTTGCCCGGCTCGCGCTCCGCGCGACCGGCCCCAGCCGGGCATGCCCCGCAGGCTGAGGTCCGAAAACAGGCATATAATACGCTCCTGCAGACCTATGATCGGGAACCGGCAGGAGAAAGAAAAGCACACTTAAGAAACCGCAAGAAACAATCAAAGGCGCAAAGAAACCGGCGGAACAGAGACAAAAAACCCGCGCCGGCATAACCGGCGCGGGCATGGTACAAGCAAGAAATCCGATCCGCAACGCTCCGGCGGCTACCGGGCGGCGATGCGGCAATATTTGTAGTAATGGTCGACGACATCGTCGACATAGGCGAGCGTCTGGGCGCTGCCCAGGAAACGGCCGCACCGGACCTCCTCCGAACGATAATACTCGGGATCGGCCTTCAGCTCGAGATAACGGGCGACGACCTCCCACGAATCGGGATCCTCGCCGAAAGCCCGCGCGAGCCGCCGGGCGTCGATGACATGCCCCAGTCCGCCGTTGTACGACGCCAGGATGATGCTGATACGGTCGCGGGCCGACGTCTCCTCGGCGAAGATGAGCGTACCGGCGATGTGCGACAGCAGCTTGTTGGCCACGCGGATGTTGGTGGCCGGATCGGAGACCGCCTCGACGGGCACGCCGAACTGCCGGGCGACGGAGGGCATGATCTGCATCAGCCCCCGGGCGCCGCGCCGCGACATGAGGTCGGAACGGAAGCGCGACTCGTGGTAGGCGATGGCCGACATGAGCCGCCAGTCGTGGCCCTCCTCCTCGCTGATCGTACGCATCAGCTCGTCGTAGGCCGAGATGACGTAATCGCCCTCCATGAGGAGCGAATGGGTGGCTCCGAGGACGGCCGAAGCCGCCGCTGAAGCGTCGGAACGGTCGTTGAAACCGTAGAAAGTGTTGAAAATCGTTAAGAACGCTAAAGTCAGAACGGTTTTTTTGAACATACAACGTTGTTTTGCGGGCGGTTCATGCCGTGCAGAACAGTACGCTAATCATAGAAACCCCAGGAGATGCCGATCTTGAACATGCCGGGATTGAGCGGATAACCGGCGACGGAGAAATACTCGCCGTTGCCGAACAGCCCTTTGTTGACATGCTGATACTTCAAGAAAATACGCATTCTCTTCCACTTCGCCATGGCGAAGACGTCGACGTAGGGATAATTCCCCACCCCGACCTCGCGCTGGTTGTAGAACGCCGACAGAGCCGGATTGTAACCGGGGGCCTTGTATACCGTGTGGTAGCGGCCGTCCAGTCCGATCTGCAGACGCAACACGTTGCGCACCACCCAGAACTCGTAATAATACGACAGGTAGGCGCTCAGAAGCGGAACGGGCACAACTTCCTGATCCGTACTCCACTGCAACAATACCCTGTTGTCTAAGTGAAGTCCGCCCAAGCGGAAATCCTTGCGTGCATACACGCTCGAGAGGCTCACGTTGCCGCCGTGCTGGGCGATGCGGCTGTCGGCGGCGTAGTAGATGCTGTTGCCGACGACGCCCTGCCGGACCCCGGCCTCGAAAGCGAAGTCGGGAACCGAGAACGTGACCTCGAAACGAGTCTCATTCTCCTTGTTCAAAGGAGCGGACCACATGTAGTGGTTCGAGAATAGATTCTCCTGCCAGTAGGATGGCGAACGGCGGCTGACCGAAAACCGTCCTTCGAGAATCAGCGGGTGACGGCGGATATACCCCGTCAGCGCCAGGTGGGCGCCGATTTCGAGGTCTCCGCCTCTGTATCCCGACGGGTAGAACCGGATATTGGCATCCCAGTCGACATACCTCTTGATTTTGCCTCCGACCGAACCGTAGGCGAAGTAGGAGGTCCTGTTCGTCTTGCGGTGGCGGCCCGAGAGATAGTCGTCCATACCGAACTGCGAATAGGTATGGAGATCGATCCCCACACCCGCATCTATCGTGCCGACCGCGCCGTTGCGGTCCCAGGGCTGCGCCTGCACGAAAAAGCGGTTGGAGATGACCCGCTCGTAGAGCGAGTCGCGCGACTGTGCGGGGTTGATGAACCAGTCGTCGTAGTAACTATGGTCCGCAGGCACGAAGTTGCCGTTCTCATCGCGGTGGTCGCGGTCGTCGGTATAGTCGGCCCGCACATCGGTATAAACCTTGCTCCACGAACTGTACTGGAACGAGTGGCCGATGTAGACGGCCGAGAGCCCGGCCATCGAGAAGTCGCGGTCGGTCATCCGCTGCAAAGGGATGCCGTAGGACTGCGTGACGAAGAAGGCGTTGTTGCGGTAGATGTTCCGGGCCTCGGCGTCGGCCAGCTTCATGGGGACGCCCGAAGGCATCTGGAACGTGGTGTCGGCGATGGCCCAGATACCCACGACACCGCCGTTCTCCTGCTGCTCGATGTGATTGTTGTAGTAGGCCGCATGGACCGAATAGCGCTTGCCCGTATGGTTGAAAGCCACGGCCAGGTTGTGGTTCTTGGTGCGCGACCAGATATACTGGCCCCGTGTGCCGCGTGCCTTGTAGTCGACATTGAACCCCGTGGTGGGCGAGATGTTCTGCGCCAGCATGATGTCGAAATTCTCCTCGCGGTAGCGCTTCTGGCCCGACTCGATGTAGCTCATGCGGATGAGCGGCCGTTTGGTGTTGTAGAACGGCACGTTCTCCATGTTATAGGTGTAGGCGTAGTAGGGCTGGGCGAAGGTGAAGTCGAACGACTGCGGACGCCGGAAATAGTTGAGCGGCAACGAGGTCTGCCCGAGCGCCCCCTGCGCCATGTCGCCCACGTCCTGCAGGTAGAAAGGATAGTCGATGCGGTAGTCGGTGAGGGTGGTGTCGAGCGGACCCACGGTCACGCGGTTGTAGTCCTGGCGGATGTGCCACTTGAAGTTGGGAAGCGCACGGATCGAGTCGTCGAAGAAGTAGGATTCGAGAGGTTTGCGGATGCGCCGGACCTTTTGGGTCGTATCCTGCGGCTCGCCCTCCGTTTCGGAGTCGTTTTCGTAGGGATTGGTGCCGTAGAGCGACGTTTCGTCGCCCCGCTGCTGCGCCCGCAACACAGCGCGGGCATCGAGCTGGGCGAATGCGCCGGCGGGGAGCGCGAGCAGCACTCCTGCGGCAAGGAAACGGATCGCTATGTTGGACAATCCGGACATCCGATCTCAGACATTGCGGGGTTTACGGCCGACGAGCCACCGCACCAGCGAAACGAGCACGTAGAGCGCCACGATGGCGGGAACGGCCCACCAGCGCACGGCAACGGCCAGCACGACGAAGAGCGCCACGAACGCATACCGCAGCTCGTTGCCCTTCCAGCCGAAACCGGCGAACTTGAAAGAGAACATCCGCACGGGCGAGACCATCAGCACCCCGACGACAAGGCCGACGGCCAACACGGCCTCGCGCGGCAACACGACACCCTGCTGCTCGGCGAGCAGCCCCAGCGAAGCGCAGAACAGCGCGGCACCGGGCGACGGAAGCCCGCAGAACTCGGCGTGCTGCGTCTCGTCGATGTTGAACTTGGCCAGACGCAAGGCGGCGAAAGCGGCATAGCCGAAAAGCAGAAGACCCGCCCATCCGGGCAGCCACGCCGCGCCCGGCATCCGTCCGAACAGGACGTAAAGAACGGAGGCAGGCAGCAGGCCGAACGAAATGTCGTCGGCCAGCGAATCGAGTTCGACGCCCAGCTTACCGTCCTGGCCCAGACGCCGGGCGACGAAGCCGTCGAAAAAGTCGAAGACGGCACCGCCGACCATCAGGCCGAAAGCCAGCGTCAGATTGCCGCCGGCGAGCGCCGCGACCGTACCCAGCGCTCCGCACAGGAGGTTGGAGAGGGTCAGCAGATTGGGTATGGTGAAGAGTTTCGTCTGCATCTCAAGCACAAAATTTTACGCGGCCGCCCGCTCAACGCACCGGCACGACCGGGCCCCGCGGCAGGCGGCGAATCCCGCCCGGAACCCCGATCCCGGAACGCGGGCAGGCCGAACGGATGATTGCCGATTTTTAAATTCGGCCGGGGCGGCAAAGTTACGAAAATTTTTTATCTTTGTAGAATCAATGCCCCGATTAGTGGGACCGGACGTCCCGCTTATGCCGCAAAGCGTCGCGGGAGACCTCCGGGAGTTGCGTTCCCGACCGCAGGGACGGACCGGAACGGCAGCCGGAGAGCCGGATGTGCTGCCGAACGGCGGCCCGAGGCGGAAACGGTTCCGCTGCCCCTGCCCCTGCTCGGGAGGAGGTTTGCCGGGCCGAGGGAGAGCACCGAATTTGCAGAAGCTCCGTGACAGCCGGAAACCCTGCACGAATGAACAACCAAAGAGACACCTAATACATACAGAAAAAGATGGTCAACAACCGATATTGCGTCATCATGGCCGGCGGCGTCGGCACGCGCTTCTGGCCCAAGAGCCGCCAGTCGATGCCCAAGCAGTTCCTCGACATTCTGGGAACGGGCAAGTCCTTCATCCGCCACACCTACGAACGCTTCGCGCCGATGGTCCCGCCGGAGAACTTCCTGGTCGTGACCAACCGCAAATACAAGGAGCTTGTGCTGGAACACCTGCCCGAACTCGACGAGAAGCAGGTGCTCTGCGAACCCGTGGGCCGCAACACGGCGCCCTGCATCGCCTATGCGGCCTACACGCTGCTGAAGAAGGACCCCGGGGCCGAGATGATCGTCACCCCGTCGGACCATCTGATCCTCAACGAAGAAGACTTCCGCGCCATCGTGGAGGAGTGCCTCCGGTTCGCCGCGGACAACGATGCGCTGATGACCGTGGGCATCAAACCCACGCGGCCCGACACAGGCTACGGCTACATCCAGGTGTCGGACTCGCAGCCTGTCAGCAAGGTGAAGTGCTTCACCGAAAAACCCGACCTCGAACTGGCGCAGACGTTTCTCCGGTCGGGCGAATTCTTCTGGAATTCGGGCATCTTCATCTGGAAGGTCGGAAGCATAGTCGAAGCCTTCGAGAAGCACCTGCCCGAGCACCACGCCCTCTTCAGCGGCCTGATGCGCGCCCTGGGCACCGACGCCGAGCAGAACATCGTGGAGATGGTCTTCTCGGAGTGCCGCGCCATCTCGATCGACTACGGCATTCTGGAGAAGGCCGGCAACGTCTATGTCCGCTGCGGCGAGTTCGGCTGGAGCGACGTGGGGACGTGGGGCTCGCTCTACCAGCACTCGCGCAAGGACCGCTATGCCAACGCCGCCCCCGAGGAGGGGTGCTACCTCTGCGACACGCGCTCGACGCTCGTCTCGCTGCCCAAAGAGAAGATCGCCGTCATCAGCGGGCTGAAGGAGTACATCGTGGTCGACACCGACGACGTACTGCTGATCTGCCCCCGCTCCGAGGAGCAGAACATCAAGAAATTCATCGACGAAGTGAAATACCACAACGGTGACAAACACATCTGAGGCCATGTCCGCGCTCTACGATCTCTTCTGCCGCCATCCGTTCGTCTCGACCGACACACGGCGCATCGAGCCCGGGTCGCTCTTCTTCGCGCTGCGGGGCGCCACGTTCGACGGCAACCGTTTTGCGGCCGAAGCCCTGGCCCGGGGCGCGGCATACGCCGTCGTGGACGACCCGGCGGCCGTCACCGACGAACGCACGCTGCTGGTTTCCGACACGCTCGAAGCCCTGCAGGAGTTGGCGCGCGAACATCGACGGGCACTGGGCATCCCGATCCTCGCCGTCGCCGGGAGCAACGGCAAGACCACGACCAAGGAACTGGTGAGCCGCGTGCTGGCCGAAGGGTTCGAGGTCTGCGCCACGCGCGGCAACCTCAACAACCACATCGGCGTGCCCCTCACGCTTCTCTCCATGACGCGCGACACGCAGTTCGGCGTGGTGGAGATGGGCGCCAGCGCCTGTGGAGAAATCGCCCGCCTGGCCGCCATCGCCGAGCCCAACTACGGCATTCTCACCAACATCGGGCGCTCGCACCTCGAAGGATTCGGCGGTCCCGAAGGCATCCGCCGCGGCAAGGGCGAGCTCTACGATTTCCTGGCCTCGAACGGCGGCCGCGTCTTCGTGCGCGAGGAGGACCCCGTGCTTACGCAGATGGTCGCCGAACGCCCCGGGCTGGCCGCCGAACCCTACTCCGAGCGCCTGGCCGAGGACATCGAGAGCCGTTTGGCGGGCGACTACAACCGCTACAACATCGCCGCCGCCGTGGCCATCGGGCGCTACTTCGACATCGACGACGAACGCATCCGCCACGCCATCGGCAGCTACGACCCCGACAACAACCGCTCGCAGCGCCTCGACACCGGACGCAACACGCTCATCGTCGACTGCTACAATGCCAATCCGTCGAGCATGCGCGCCGCCGTGGGCGATTTCCTGGCCGAACCGCTCGGGCAGCGCGCCCGCCGCGTGCTGATTCTGGGCGACATGCTCGAACTGGGCGCCTGGGCGGCCGAAGAACATGCGGCCATCCTCGGGCTGGCCGCGCAAGACCCCGCCGCCGAACTGCATCTGGTGGGTCCCTGCTTCACCGAAGCGGCCCAAGCCGCCCGAACTGCCCGCTCCGCCCAAGACACCGGGACTCCCGCTTCGACCGAAGCCCCCGGCATCCCGGCACAAGGTCCCGACGCTTCCGCCCGCATCCGCTGCTACTCCTCCCGCACCGAACTGGCCGAAGCGCTTCGCAGCCGTCCGATCGCCGATGCGCTCGTGCTGCTCAAAGGTTCGCACGGGATCGGTCTCGACCAAGTCGTCGGGCTGCTCTGAATCCCTGCCGCACACCCATGCGACGGACCGGCTATCCGGTCCGTCGCGTTTTTTCATGCCCTTTCCGCTCCTGTCGATTCTGGTTTTCGTCTGCCGGTTAGGAGATTTTCGGGTCGCAGCCTGCGGGGCACGCCCGGCGACAGCCGGATTCTGCGGGCCTCCGCCGGGGGAGGCTGCGGCCCGCGCGGCTCCGAGAGCCGCCCGTATTCCCGCAACAAGCGCATTTTTATGCACGCAAGCGCGGCCGGACGATTGCCGTTCCGAAATTATTGAGTATTTTTGCAAACAAAGAGAATCCAACAAACAAAACGCATGACACTCAACGAATACCAGAAGCACGCGCTCGAAACGGCGATCTATCCCGAAGAGAGCCGCATCGTCTATCCCACGCTCGGGCTCACGGGCGAAGCGGGCGAAGTGGCCGACAAGGTCAAGAAAGTGATCCGCGACGGACACCGCCGGTTCACCCCCGAAAAGAAAGCCGAGATCATGAAGGAGATCGGCGACGTGCTGTGGTACTGCGCCACGCTCTCCCACGACCTGGGATACGATCTGGAGCAGGTGGCGCAGACCAACGTCGACAAGCTCCGCTCACGCATGGAGCGCAACCGCATCGCCGGCAGCGGCGACAACCGATGACCGTGCAGCCCGTCGCCGCACGACCGAGAATCAAAAACGGATGATTTCCGCCGGCGCGCGCAATCATTCTTCACCGATCAATTCATAATCATCCAACCATGGAACAGAACCAAGTCTCGCTGCCGGAGAACGCCTACCGCGAACTCCGCCCCGGCGAAGAATACACGCCCCCGATGCCTGCCACCGCCTCGCCGCGCGAGGTGACGCCCTACTCCGTGACGATGGGCGTAATCATGGCCATCGTCTTCTCGGCCGCCGCGGCCTTCCTGGGCCTCAAGGTCGGCCAGGTCTTCGAGGCGGCCATTCCGATCGCCATTCTGGCCGTGGGCCTCGGCAACATCCGCGGCAAGCGGAACATGCTCGGACAGAACGTCATCATCCAGTCGATCGGCGCTTCGTCGGGCGTCATCGTCGCCGGCGCCATCTTCACCCTCCCGGCCCTCTACATCCTGGGGCTCGAAGCGGCCTTTTGGCAGGTCTTCCTCTCGTCGCTGTTCGGCGGCCTGCTGGGCATCGTGCTGTTGATCCCGTTCCGCAAGTACTTCGTCAAGGAGATGCACGGCAAGTATCCCTTCCCCGAAGCGACGGCCACCACCGAGGTGCTCGTCTCCGGCGAGAAGGGCGGCGCGCAGGCCAAGCTGCTGGCCGTCGCCGGCGTGATCGGCGGTCTCTACGACTTCGCCGTCGGCACGTTCGGGCTCTGGACCGAATCGGTCTCGACGCGCATCTGCGCGTGGGGCGCCGCCGCAGCCGACAAGTTCAAGTTGGTCTTCAGCCTCAACACATCGGCCGCCGTGATGGGCCTCGGGTACATCATCGGTCTGAAATACGCAACCATCATCACCGCCGGTTCGTGTCTGGTGTGGTTCATCATCGTGCCGCTCGTGGGCTTCCTCGGCGATGCGCTCGACCCGGCCGCTCTGGCCGCGCTCCTGGGCGTCACGCGCCAGGACCTGCTGGCCGATCCCGCCAAGCTGACGAGCGCCGAAAACCTCTTCCAGTTCATCGGCAAGCCGCTGGGCATCGGCGGCATCGCCATGGCCGGCATCATCGGCATCTGCAAGCAGTCGCGCATCATCCGCCAGGCCGTGGGCCTCGCCGTGACCGAACTCCGCGGCAGCACGCGCCAGCCCGTGGCCGTCGGACGCACGGACCGCGACCTGCCGATGAAACGCATTCTGGCCGTCCTCGTCGCCACGCTGGCGTCGATCTTCATCTTCTTCCACTTCGGGCTGCTCGACGGCTGGATCCAGTCCGTGACGGCCATCCTGGTGGTCTTCGTCATCGCTTTCCTCTTCACCACCGTGGCGGCCAACGCCATCGCCATCGTGGGCACCAACCCCGTTTCGGGCATGACGCTCATGACGCTGATCCTCTCGTCGCTGATTCTGGCCAGCGTAGGCCTCAGCGGCACCACCGGCATGACGGCGGCACTGGTCATCGGCGGCGTGGTCTGCACGGCCCTCTCGATGGCCGGCGGCTTCATCACCGACCTCAAGATCGGCTACTGGCTCGGCACCACGCCCCGCAAGCAGGAAGCCTGGAAATTCCTCGGCACGTTCGTTGCCGCCGCCACCGTGGCAGGCGTAATGATCGTGTTGAACAAAGCCTACGGCTTCGTGGGCGAGGGGGCCCTCGTAGCTCCGCAGGCCAACGCCATGGCAGCCGTCATCCAGCCCTTGATGACCGGCGGACAGACCCCGTGGATGCTCTACTTCTGCGGCGCGGTGCTGGCCCTGCTGCTCACGCTGCTCGACATTCCGGCGCTGGCTTTCGCCCTGGGCATGTTCATCCCCATGGAGCTCAACGCCCCGCTGGTCGTGGGCGGTCTGGTGGCATGGTTCGTCTCGACCCGTTCGAAGAACGCCGACCTCAACAAGGCGCGCTTCGACCGCGGTACGCTCATCGCTTCGGGCTTCATCGCCGGAGGTGCTCTGATGGGCGTGGTGAGCGCCGTGCTGAAGTTCTGCAAGGTCGACTGGTTCCTCGCCGGATGGGCCGCGTCGAACGCCGCCGAGTGGACAGGCCTGGCCATGTACCTGCTCCTGGCAGCCTACTTCGCAGTACACACGATGAAAGCGAAAATTGAAAAGTGAAAAGTCGCTGACGGAACATCTTTTGCACCCGATTCACTTTTCACCTTTTACTTATAACTTTTCACCTTTCACCTTTCACTTTTCACTTTTCACCTTAATAAATGGACCTCAAAGAACGTTTCCTCAAATATGTCTCCTACGACACCCAGTCGTCGGAGGAGAGCGCCTCGTTTCCCTCGACCGAGAAGCAGAAAGTGCTGCTCGCCGACCTGCGCGACGAGATGAAGATGCTCGGACTGACCGACGTAGAGATGGACCGCCACGGCTACGTCATGGGCACGATTCCCGCCACGCCGGGACTCGAGAACGCCCCCGTCGTGGGCTTCATCGCCCATGTCGACACCTCGCCCGACATGAGCGGCGCCGACGTCAAACCCCGCATCATCGACGAATACGACGGCGGCGACATCGTGCTGAACGGTCATCTGACCATGCGCGTGGCCGAGTTCCCCGAACTGGCATTCTTCAAGGGCCACACCCTGATCCACACCGACGGCACCACCCTCCTGGGCGCCGACGACAAAGCCGGCGTGGCCGAGATCATGACCGCGGCGGAGTATCTGATGACCCATCCCGAGGTGCGGCACGGCAAGATCCGCATCGGCTTCACCCCCGACGAGGAGGTGGGCCGCGGCGTCGACCATTTCGACGTGGCGGCCTTCGGCGCCGACTTCGCCTACACGGTCGACGGCGGCATGGAGGGCGAATTGGAGTACGAAAACTTCAACGCCGCGAGCGCCAAGATTGAGATACAGGGCCGCAACGTCCACCCGGGCTATGCCAAGGGCAAGATGATCAATGCCATCGAGGTGGCCTGCGACCTGCAAAACCTGTTGCCCGAGGCCGAGAAGCCTCAGTACACCGAGGGCTACGAGGGATTCTGCCACTGCGTGGGGCTCAACGGCACGGTCGAGAAAGCCTCGGTGAGCTACATCATCCGCGACCACGATGCCGAGAAGTTCGAACAGAAGAAGGTCTTCATGTGGTCGGCCGTCGACCTGCTCAACAAGAAGTACGGCGACGGGGTGCTGAGTCTGACGATCCGCGACCAGTACTTCAACATGCGCAAGATGGTGGAGCCCCATCCGCAGGTGATCGACAAGGCGGTCGAAGCCATGGAGATGGCCGGCGTCAAGCCCCTTGTGCGGCCTATCCGCGGCGGCACCGACGGCGCACGGCTCTCGTTCATGGGGCTGCCCTGCCCCAACCTCTTCACCGGAGGCATGAACTTCCACGGCAAATTCGAATACTGTTCGCTCACCACCATGCGCAAGGCCCAGCAGGTGATCCTCAACCTCGCGCAGCTGTGGGCCGAATAAAAGTGAGCATTGAAAAGTGAAAGGTGAAAATCGCCCGTTCCCTTTCGGGCAGGTTTTCGGGCGTGAATCGCTTTTCACTTTTCACCTTTAACCTTTAACCTTTCACCTTAATAAATTGGATAATTTCGGTTTTCTGAAAGTCGCCGCGGCCGTTCCGCTGGTGCGGGTCGCCGACTGCGCGCACAACGCCGGGCGCATCATCGCTCTGACCGAGGAGGCCGCGCGCCGCGGTGTGGAGATCGTCGTCTTCCCCGAGCTGGCCGTCACCGGATACACGTGCGGCGATCTGCTGTTGCAGTCCACCCTGCTCGACGCGGCCGACGAGGCGTTGGCCGAGATCGTGAGGGCCACGCGCAAGCTGCCCCTCACCGTCATCGCGGGCGTTCCGCTGCGCCACGGCTCCACGCTCTACAACTGCGCCGCGGTCTTCACCCAGGGCCGCGTGCTGGGCGTCGTGCCCAAAATCCATATCCCCGACTACGGGGAGTTCTACGAAACCCGCTGGTTCGCCTCGGGCGAGGGCATCGCGGAGGAGCGGATCGCCGCCGCCGGGCAGCAGGCCGACTTCGGCGCCGACCTCACTTTCGAGGTCAACGGCACCGAGTTCGGCGTCGAAATCTGCGAGGACCTCTGGACCGCCGTTCCCCCTTCGTCGCACCTGGCGCTCGACGGCGCCAAGGCGATCTTCAACCTCTCGGCTTCGCCCGAGACGGCGGGCAAGCACGCCTACCTGCGGCAGCTCGTGGCCCAGCAGTCGGCCCGCACGCTCGCTGCCTACGTCTACTGCTCGGCCGGCATGGGCGAGTCCTCCACCGATCTGGTCTTCGCGGGCAACGCCCTGATCGCCGAAAACGGCACGATCCTGCGCGAGGCGGAGCGTTTCTCGGCCGATGAACAGCTCGTCGTGGCCGACGTGGACATCCAGCGGCTGGAGTTCGAACGCCGCCGCAACACTTCGTTCCGCCGCCGCGACGGCGCCTCCGAAAACACCGTCATCGAGATGGAGATTCCGCAGGGACTGCGCGCCGCGGCCCTCGACCGCGACATCGACCCGCTGCCCTTCGTCCCCAAGGACGAGGCGCACCGCAACGAACGCTGCGAAGAGATCTTCCGCATCCAGGCCCACGGTCTGGCCCGGCGGCTGCGCCACACGGGGTGTCAACGGGCCGTCGTCGGCATTTCGGGAGGGCTCGACTCGACGCTGGCGCTGCTGGTCACGGTGCGGGCGTTCGATTTTCTGGGCATCGGGCGTTCGGGCATCGTGGGCATCACCATGCCGGGCTTCGGCACCACCGACCGCACCTACAACAACGCGCTGGAACTGATGCGCGGACTGGGCGTCACGCTTCGCGAAATCCCCATCCGCGACGCCTGCATCCAGCACATGAAAGACATAGGCATGGAGCCCTCCGACCGCTCGACAGCCTACGAAAACGCCCAGGCGCGCGAACGCACGCAGATTCTGATGGATGTGGCCAACATGGAGGGCGGGCTGGTCGTCGGCACGGGCGACCTGAGCGAACTGGCCTTGGGCTGGGCAACCTACAACGGCGACCAGATGTCGATGTACGGCGTCAACGCTTCGGTGCCCAAGACCTTGGTGCGCCATCTGGTGAAGTGGGCCGCCGACACCGAGCGCGACGCCGCCACGCGCGCCACGCTTCTCGACATCCTCGACACCCCCGTGAGCCCCGAGCTGCTGCCGGCCGACGACGAGGGACGCATCGCCCAGAAGACCGAGGACCTGGTGGGCCCCTACGAGCTCCACGACTTCTTCCTCTACCACTTCCTGCGTCTGGGCGCCGGCCCGGCCAAAATCCTCTTCCTGGCCGAGACGGCGTTCCGCGGCAGCTACGACCGCGCCACGATCCACAAGTGGCTCTGCGTCTTCTTCCGCCGCTTCTTCGCCCAGCAGTTCAAGCGTTCGGCCATGCCCGACGGCCCCAAGGTGGGTTCGGCGGCCCTCTCGCCGCGCGGCGACTGGCGCATGCCCTCCGACGCTTCGGCGGCCGCCTGGCTGCAGGAACTCGAAACCCTCTGACACCATGACACGCACGACGCATACCCTGCTGCTGACGCTCCTGCTGCTCCTCGCGGCGGGCGATGCCGCCGCCCAGAGCTGGAAAGAGATGCTCAAGCAGGCGGCAACCACCCTTATCGACAAGGCCACCGACGGCGAACTGACCCGCCGGGGGCTGATCGGGAACTGGGACTACACGGCCCCGGGCGTGAAGTTCGAAAGCGAAAACTGGGCGGCCGAAGCGGGCGGCGCGGCACTCGAGACCTCCGTGGCCGGCAAGCTGGAACGCGCCTATCTGCTGGCGGGAATCGAGCCGGGAGCCTGCGGCTTCTCGTTCGACGACAAGGGAGCCTTCACGGCGAACTTCGGCTCCCGCACGCTGAGCGGCACCTACGAATTCGATGCGGCCACGCACGCCGTTGCGCTGCGCTTCACCAAGGGGAAATACGATCTCTGCACGGTGCCGGGCCACGCCTACATCAGCGGCAGCGAACTGCAGGTCGTCTTTCCGGTGACACGCGTCGTCGACATGATAACTGCCGTGGGCGAGCACATCACGGCCCTTTCGACCGTCTCGCAGCTGCTGGAGAGCTACGACAACGTCTACGTCGGCTTTCGGTTCGACCGCCGGGAATAAGGGAACGACGCGCGCCCCGGGCTCCGGAGCCAACCGCCCGCAACCGGACGAAAAGACAAACGGGTGCGACGCAATGGCGCGAACCCGCCAGGAGCCGGCCGCGCGATAATAACCCGAAAAGGCCGGGCGGCCGAAAAAGTCGATAACTTTTTGATAAATGTCGGATTCTTGGCCAATCCGGCATTTTTGTTTCCATCTCTAACCGGCGGAGAGCCGGCAGGCGGAAAACAATAAGAAAAACCGGCCGGGAGGGCACGAGGCGAGGGAATGCAGGTTATTAAAGAATTTGCAAAACACACCTCGACCGCCTATTTTTGAAATCGGAAACCCTCAAAAACAATCCCTCCATGGAAACCAACCCCGACCGTTACGTCGAAACCTTCATGGCGCAGCTCATCGCCCGCAACCCCAACGAGCCCGAGTTCCACCAGGCCGTACGCGAAGTGGCCGAATCGCTGGCGCCCCACATCGCGGCCAGCCCCGTGCTGCAACAGATGAAGATTCTGGAACGCATCGCCGAACCCGAACGCGTGGTCATCTTCCGCGTGCCGTGGCTCAACGACCGGGGCGAGATCGAGATCAACCGCGGCTACCGCGTGCAGATGAACAGCGCCATCGGCCCCTACAAGGGCGGCATCCGCTTCCATGCCTCGGTCAACCTTTCGATCCTGAAGTTCCTGGCTTTCGAACAGACCTTCAAGAACAGCCTGACGACCCTGCCCATGGGCGGCGGCAAAGGCGGTTCGGACTTCAATCCCAAGGGCAAGTCGGACAACGAAGTGATGAAGTTCTGCCAGTCGTTCATGACCGAGCTGCAGCGCCACATCGGACAGGATACCGACGTTCCGGCGGGCGACATCGGCGTGGGCGGCCGCGAAATCGGCTATATGTTCGGACAATACAAGCGGCTGCGCGACGAATTCACCGGCACCCTCACGGGCAAGGGCCGCGACTGGGGCGGCAGTCCGCTGCGCCCCGAAGCGACGGGCTACGGCGTCTGCTACTTCGCCGAGGAGATGCTCGCCGCACGCGGCGACAGCCTGGCCGGCAAGCGGGTCTGCATCTCAGGCTCGGGCAACGTGGCCCAATACGCCTGCGAAAAGGCCGCGCAGTTAGGCGCCAAGGTGGTCACCCTCTCCGACTCGTCGGGCTACGTCCACGACCCCGAGGGGATCGACGCAGCGAAGCTGGAATATGTCATGGAGCTGAAAAACGTCTTCCGCGGCCGCATCGGGGAGTACGCCGACCGCTACCCGCAGGCGACCTACCATCCCGGCGAACGCCCGTGGGGCGTGGCGTGCGACGTGGCGATGCCCTGCGCAACGCAGAACGAGCTGGACGGCGACGATGCGCAGGCCTTGGTCGATCACGGCTGCATGTGCGTGGCGGAAGGGGCCAACATGCCCTCGACGCCCGAGGCGATCCGCATCTTCCGGCAGCACCGGCTGCTCTATGCCCCCGGCAAGGCGGCCAACGCCGGCGGCGTGGCGACCTCGGGACTCGAAATGTGCCAGAACTCCATGCGGCTGGCGTGGACCCCCGAGGAGGTGGACGCCCGGCTGCACGAAATCATGCGCAACATCCACGCGGTCTGCGTACGCTACGGCACGCAGCCCGACGGCTATGTGAACTACGTTGCGGGAGCCAACATCGGCGGTTTCATGAAAGTGGCCAACGCCATGCTTGCCCAAGGCTGCGTCTGACCCCCGCCCCGAACAACGCGAAACCCCGGCCGTGCATGCACGGCCGGGGTGTGGCATATGGTCGACGATCGAGCGGAAAAACCGGCCCCGCGCAGGTCAGAAAAAGAGCATCGTCACGGCCGTGACGGCGAAGCCGCCGCAAAACCCGGCGAACACCTGGGCGCTGTTATGGCATCCGAGCAAGAGACGCGCGGAAGCGAGGGCGCCGGCAGCGAAGATCGCTACGGCCAGCGGCACGAGCGAACGTCCGGGATCGGCGAAACTCATGATGGCCAGCAGAGCCACGGCAGCGCCCATGGCGGTGAGGTGGAGGCTGATTTTCCACCGCTGCGACACGACCAGGCACATGATTTCACAACAGGCGGCGGCCAACATGAACTTGCGCAGGAAAACGAGCGACGGCACCTGGGCGAGAGCTACGGCGCAGAGCAGGTAACAGAGCGCCCCGATCATCAGGGGCCACCGACGCTCGCGCCGGCTGTCGATACGCCAGTCGGAGATGCGGCCCAACGAACGGAGCACCCCCACCGACAAGACGGGGATGACGACGCCGTAGAGCAGGATAACCCAGGCAAAATAGAACCGGACACTGCCCGAACAGAAGGCGAACGGAGTGGCCGTGAGCAGAAAAACGACCAGATAGACCGGCAGCACCAAAGGATGTAGAAGCCAGGAGAGGGCGCGAGCGAGATTTGTCATCCGAAAAAATTCACATTCATGATTCACAATTCAAAATTAAATCAAGAATCCGAAATTCGCACGATTCCTGGGACAAATTATGAATTGCAGATGGTATTTCTTACCGGCGTGAACCCGCATCTGCTTTTATTGACGCACTCGGAACTTTCGCGGCATCGCTGTCCCAGGATGAAGAAGCAAGGAAAGGGATTCTTCGTCGGCCTGCGGCTCTCCTCAGAATGACGAGGCCGGAGTTGGAGAAAAAATGCGGATGAAACAAATTCTTCGTCGGCCGGCTCGCGCTTTGCGCGACCGCCCCCGGCCGGGCAACGGGATAAAGACGAATGCAATGCAACAGGGTGAACAAAACTGGGAAGGGCAGGGTTCCTTGAAGTGGAGGAATGGGGAACAGATTCTTCGTCGGCCTGCGGCTCTCCTCAGAATGACAAGGCAACCGGCCGAAAAGACTTTTCACCTTTCACCCCTCACCTTTCACCTTACCTAAATCTGTTTCCGCAGCCGGGCCACGGGGATGTTGAGCATTTCGCGGTACTTGGCCACCGTGCGCCGCGCAATGCGGTAGCCCTTGGCGTTGAGAATATCCATAAGCGTCTCGTCGGTAAGCGGATGGCGCTTGTTCTCCTCGTCGATGCACCGCTGCAGGATGTTCTTGATCTCGTAACTCGACACCTCCTCGCCCGACTCGGTCTGCATGGCTTCCGAAAAGAGCGACTTCAACAGGATGATACCGAACTGCGTCTGCACATACTTGCTGTTGACCACGCGCGAGATGGTCGAGACGTCGAGCGCCGTGCGGTCGGCGATGTCCTTGAGGATCATAGGCCGCAGCTTCGACTGGTCGCCGTCCTTGAAATACTCCTGCTGGTAGTCGAGGATGGTCTGCATGGTCCGCATCAAGGTATCATGGCGCTGCTTGATGGCCGAAATGAACCACTTGGCCGAGTCGATCTTGCTCTTGACGAACTGGATCGCCTCCTTGTCCTTGTCGCGGACGCTGCCGTCGGACGAAACCATGTCGCGGATCATCTCCACATAACGGCGGTTGATCCGCACCTCGGGCACGTTGTAGGAGTTGAGCGAGAGCTGGAAGTGGCCGTCCTGGCAGTCGAGGATGAAATCGGGGATGATGTAGGGCGTCGTGTCGGTGCCCCCCTCGGCGTAGAGGTTGCCCGGTTTGGGCGACAGGCGCCGGATCTCGGCGATGGCCTCGCGGAAATCCTCCTCGGAGACCTGCAGGCGGGCGATGAGTTTCTCGTAATGCTTCTTGACGAACTCCTCGAAGTAGGAGGTCAGTATCTTGCGGGCCAGGCGCCGCGCCCGCGAATTCATGGGCGTCTGCTCCATCTGCAGCAGGAGGCATTCGCGCAGGTTGCGGGCCCCGACACCGGCAGGCTCCAGCTCGTGGATGATCCCCAGCAGGCGCTCCAGCTCCTCGGCCGTGGTCTCGACGCCCACCGAAAAGGCGATGTCGTCGGCCACCGACTCCAGGTCGCGGCGCAGGTAACCGTCCTCGTCGATGCTGCCGATGAGGTAGACCGCCAGCCGCATGTCGCGCTCGGAGAGGTTGCGGTACTGCAGCTGCTCGATCAGGTACTCCTGCAACGACCGGCCGCCCGTCAGAAAGACGGGACGCTGCTTGTCGTCCTTGGAGTAGTTGTTGATGCGGCTTTTGTAGGCCGGCGTGTCGTCCTCGCGCAGGTACTCCTCGACCGAAATCTGCTGGGGCTCCGTCTCCTCCTCGGGCGAGCGCTCCTCCTCTTCGAGCACGATGTTGTCCTCGATCTCCTGCTTGATGCGCTGCTCGAGCTGCACGGTGGGCAGCTCCAGCAGCTTGATCATCTGGATCTGCTGCGGAGAGAGCTTCTGTTGAAGAGAAATGATCTGTCGCTGATTGATGGCCATACCGCCTTCCAATTAATAATTAAGAATGAAAAACCGCAGCCGACGGTCCCGGCCTGCGTCCGCTCTCGGCGCACCCGCACGGCGCAAGGCCGGCGAAAGAACCCCATGCGGCCCGGTCTGAACAGCACGGCCGCTGCCCGATTTTCCATTTTCAATTCTTAATTTCAGAAATCGGCGTGCTGCGGCGTGCGCGGGAAAGGCTGCACATCGCGGATGTTGGTAAGGCCCGTCACGAAGATCAGCAGCCGGTCGAAGCCCAGACCGAATCCGGAGTGCGGAGCCGAGCCCCAGCGGCGCGTATCGAGGTACCACCAGAGTTCCCGCTCGTTCATACCGAGTTCCTTCACCCTTGCACAGAGTTTGCCATAATCGGCCTCGCGCTCCGAACCGCCGATAATCTCGCCTATTCCGGGGAACAAGACGTCCATTCCGCGTACGGTCTTGCCGTCGTCGTTCTGCTTCATGTAGAAAGCCTTGATCTCCTTGGGATAGTTGATCAGAATGACGGGGCGCTTGAAATGCTCCTCGACCAGGTAGCGCTCGTGCTCCGACTGGAGGTCGCAGCCCCATTCGCACGGGAACTCGAACTTGCGGCCCGAAGCCTTCAGTATCTCAATGCCCTCGGTGTAGTCGAGGCGCTTGAAGTCGTTGGCCAGCACGAATTCGAGCCGTTCGATCAACCCCTGGTCCCACATCTTGTTCATGAATTCGAGGTCTTCGCGGCAGTTGTCCAGCGCATAGCGGATCAGGTACTTGAGGAAGTCCTCAGCCAGCTCCATGTTGTCCTCCAGTTCGAAGAACGCCGCTTCGGGCTCGATCATCCAGAACTCCGAAGCATGGCGCGGCGTATTGGAATTCTCAGCGCGGAACGTAGGGCCGAAGGTGTAGATGCGGCCCAGCGACAAAGCGCCCAGCTCGCCCTCCAGCTGTCCCGAGACGGTGAGGTTGCAGGCGCGGCCGAAGAAATCCTGCGAGAAATCGACTTTGCCCTCCTCCGTACGGGGCGGATTGGCCATGTCGAGCGTCGTGACCTGGAACATGGCGCCGGCCCCCTCGCAGTCCGAGGCGGTGATGATGGGAGTATGGAAGTAGTAGAAACCGTTCTTGTTGAAATACTCGTGAATGGCGTAGGCCATGGCGTGACGGATGCGCAGCACGGCGCCGAACGTATTGGTACGCGGACGCAGGTAGGCGATGTCGCGCAGGAACTCCAGCGAATGGCCCTTCTTCTGCAGGGGGTAGGTCTCGGGATCGGCCGTGCCGTAGACCTCGATGCGGTCGGCCTGCACCTCGACGCCCTGCCCCGAACCGGGCGAGGCGACCAGCCGGCCGTCGACACGCAGGCAGGCGCCCGTGGTGACGGGCTTGAGCTCCTCCTCGGCGATCTTCTGCAAATCGACCACCACCTGGATATTGCCCACGCACGAGCCGTCGTTCAGGGCGATGAACGCCACGTTCTTGTTGCCGCGCTTGGTGCGCACCCAGCCTTTGACGACGACGTCGGTGTCGACGGCGCCCGACTTCAGAATCTCTGCAATTCTCTGCGTTTTCATGACAATATGTTATGCTTATCCGAATTCACAAAGATAGTCGTTATTTGCGATTTGTCAAAAAAAAACTACCTTTGTCGGGCATATGCAACAAGGTGAAAGGCCGAAGCCGGAAGGCGGAAAGTCCGCGCCGGAAACTTCCGGCCGGCCGGTTCCGAAGCCCTTTCGGGGCTGCGCTTCCCGCTTTCGCCCGGACGATCATAAGTTATGATAAAACATTCCATATTGCTTTGTGCGGCGCTTCTCGCCCTGGCGGGCGCCCGGGCCCAGGAGAGCGCCCGCATCCACCGCACGGAGGCCGTTCCCTACGACACGCGCCACGACGCCGAAGCCCGCAACCGCCCCGCGTCGGGCCATACCATCGACTTCCGGCCCAAGACGAGCATCGTCACCGAAGGAGCGCTCAGCGCCGTACTGGAGCAGCAGATCGAGATTCCCTATGTCTGGACCGACGGCTGCGTCTACCTCCATCTGGAGAATCCAGGTTCGGCCTGCTCGCTGTGGATCAACGACCGGCAGGCGGCCGAGATCGACGATCCGCTGACACCCGCCGAGTTCGACATCACGCCTTACATCCGCCAAGGCGCCAACGACTTCAAGCTGCTGATGCGCAACGGCCGTGACCAACTCGATGCACCGTATCCCACGCGTTTCGAGCCGTTCGCCAACAGCTACCTCTACTACCAGAACAAACGTTCGATCCGCGACTTCGAGATCGCCCTGGTGCCCGACACCCTGGGCCGCAACTTCGCGATGCTCGATCTGAAGATCGTGGCGCAGAACATGTTCAACTACGACGAGAAGGTCGAGGTGGGCTACGACATCTATTCGCCGCAGGGCAAGTTGCTGGAGTTCGACATCCGCGAGGTGACGATCCCGGGCCGCTCGACCGACACGGTGCGCTTCACGCCCTTCATCTACCACGCTTTCGAAAACAAGTGGGAGCCCTCGGCCAAGAACCCGCCGCTCTACAAGGTGATGCTCTTCACGCGCCGCAACGGCACCTACAAGGAATACATGCCGTTGAAGATCGGCTTCGGCAAGACCGCGCTGGTCGACGGGCAGCTCACGCGCCTGGGCAAACCCCTCAAGCTCAACGCCTGCCGCTACAATGCCGACGCCGACGTCAAGACGACCTCCGCCCGGCTGCTCGCGCTCCGCAAGGAGGGCTACAACGCCGTGGCGCCCGACTACCCCCAGCCCGAATGGTTCTACGGACTCTGCGATGAACTGGGACTCCACGTGCTCGACCGGGCCAACATCCACGCTCCCGAGCGCCGCACCGACCGCCGCGTGGGCGGCACACCCTCCAACGACCCGGCGCTGGCCGACGAATACCTCGAACGGGTCAAGGCCATGTACTACCGCTCGCGCAACCACACCTGCGTGGCGGCCTACATCCTGGGCGGCGAAGCGGGCAACGGCTACTGCATGTACAAAGCCTACCAATGGCTCAAGTCGGTCGAACACGACCGGCCGGTGCTCTGCGTCGATGCCGACGGAGAGTGGAACAGCGATCTCTGAACTCAATCGAGTTGAGAATTGAAAATTTACCGGCATACAAAATCCGGGGAAGAAAGATTTTGCAGAGGAGCGATATAATCGCCCCTCGCAGAAAGACCTGTTGAAAATGTCATTCTGAGCGGCAGCGAAGAATCCCAAAAGCCCGAATATTTGCTTCTCGAACTGCTCGTCATAGGCAAAACCGACTCCAAGGAGGTGGCCGCGCTGGTGGAGATGTACGCCAGACGCGTGAGCCATTATTGCCGCTTCCGCGTCACGGTCCTGCCCGACGTGCGCGACACCCGCAAACTGACGACCCGCCAGCAGGCCGCCGCCGAGGGAGCCGCCATCCTGCGGCAGATCGCCGACAGCGACTTCGTGGCGCTGCTCGACGAGCGCGGCGAGGAGATGCGTTCGGTGGAATTCGCCTACTGGATGCAGAAACGCATGAACAGCGGCGTCAAGCGCATGGTGCTGGTCATCGGCGGCCCCTACGGCTTCTCCGACGAGGTCTACGCCCGGGCCGATGCGCGGCTCTCGCTCTCGCGCATGACTTTCTCGCACCAAATCGTGCGGGCGCTCTTCGCCGAGCAGCTCTACCGCGCCTTCACCATCCTCAACAACGAACCCTACCACCACGAATAAGATGCCCCGCCTGCTTCCCATGCTCTGTCTGCTCCTCGCAGCACCCCTCGCCGCACGGCCGGCCGGGGGAAGCGTCGTTGCAGGCGCAAACGTCGCCGAGAGGCGGAGTATCGTTGCAGAACTGAGTTTTGCTGCAAACCGTCACGTCGCAAGAAGCACCGGAGCCGGCGAAACCGCGGCAGCACACATCGTTGCGGAAGAAAGCATGGCAGAAAAGCGTCTTGCAGCCGAAAACACAGCAAACAAAGCCGACAAAGAACACCGCTCGACGGAAGAAGACTCCGCCATCGACACCGCAATCGTGGTCGACGACGTGCAGGTCACCGCCATCAAGCAGGGCACCGCGCTGCGCTCGCAGCCCGTGGCCGCCACCGTCTTCGGCCGCCGGGCCGTCGCACAGAAGCACATCGACGCCGTCAAGCAGCTTTCGCAGCGCGTTCCCAACCTCCACATCCCCGACTACGGCTCGCGCATGACCTCCTCGATCTACGTGCGCGGTCTCGGCGCCCGCATCGACCAGCCCGTCATGGGCATGAACGTCGACAACGTGCCGATCCTCAACAAAGACTGCTACGACACCGAGCTGGCCGACATCGAGCGCATCGAAATCCTGCGCGGCCCCCAGTCGATGCTCTACGGGCGCAACACGATGGGCGGCGTGATGAACATCCACACCCTCTCGCCCCTCGCCTACCAGGGAACGCGTCTGCTGGCCGAATACGGCAGCGGCAACACCTGGCGGCTGCGCGCTTCGACCTACCACCGCTTCGGCGGCGACATCGGATTGGCGCTCTCGGGCTTCTGCACCCGGTCGGACGGCTTTTTCGAGAACCTCGCCACCGGGCGTCCGTGCGACAGCGAGACATCGGGCGGCGGGCGCCTCCGGTTCCAGTGGCGCGGCAACCGGGGCGTGCGCATCGACAACACGTTCGCCTTTTCGCTCCTCGACCAGGGGGGCTACCCCTACGCCTACATCGGCCCGGAGATCGTCCGCGACGGCGAGACGGTCATCCGCCCCGGCGAAATCCGCTACAACGACCCGTCGGGCTACCGCCGCACGGCCCTGAGCAACGGTCTCACGGTCCGCCGCGACGCTGCCGCCTGCTCCGTCTCGTCGATCACGGCCTACAGCTACTCCGACGACGCCATGACCCTCGACCAGGATTTCCTCCCCCTCTCCTACTTCACGCTGCGCCAGGCCCGCACCGAACACACCCTCTCGCAGGAAGTGGTCGTCCGGTCGCACGAGGAGGGGCGCTACCGCTGGCTCGTCGGGGCTTTCGGTTTCTACCGCCACTCGACGATGCAGGCGCCCGTCCGCTTCAAACGCACCGGCATCGAGGAGCTCATCCTCAAAAACGCCAACGTCAGCCCGGCCCTGCGCTACGAAAGCGACGCCGAGGAGCTGCTGCTGGCCTCCGACTTCCGCAATCCTTCGTTCGGCGCCGCCCTCTACCACGAATCGGCCTTCGTCGTCGGACGCTGGCGGTTCGCCGCCGGCCTGCGCCTCGACTTCGAGCATGCACGGCTCCGCTACCGCAGCCGCACCGACTTCGACTACCGCCTCGGCATCGAGGGTGCGGCTCCGCAGCCCGTCAGAGCCTCGATCGACGACAGCGACGCGCTCACCCGGTCGTGGTTCGAGCCCTTGCCCCGGTTCTCGGTCACCTATTCGTTCGACGAGGGGCGCAACCTCTACGTCTCCGTCGCCAAAGGCTACAAGGCGGGCGGATTCAACACCCAGCTCTTTTCCGACATCCTCCAGGAGAAGCTCAAGGCCCGCATGCTCTCGGGCGTCGACACCGTCGACCCCGCACGCATGTCCTACAAGCCCGAGTATGGCTGGAGCTACGAAGCCGGCGGCCATTTCTCCTGCTGCGAGGGGATCGTGCGGGGCGATTTCGCCCTCTTCTTCATCGACTGCCGCAACCAGCAGCTCACCGTCTTCCCCGACGGCAGCGCCACCGGCCGCATGATGACCAACGCCGGGCGTTCGCGTTCGCTGGGCGGCGAACTCGCGCTGCTGATCGTGCCCCGCAACAACCTGGTCTTCGACGCCGCCTACGGCTACACCGACGCCCGCTTCGTCCGCTACGACGACGGCCGCAACGACTACGCCGGCAACCGCGTGCCCTATGCGCCCGAACACACCCTCTCGCTGGGCGGCGAGTGGAGCATCCCCACGGGCGTGGAGTGGCTCGGCGACATCGTCCTGCGCGCCGGAGCCCGGGGTGCCGGCCGCATCCGCTGGAACGAGACCAACACCCTCTCGCAGCCTTTCTATCTGCTGGCCGACGCCTCGGTGCGTCTCGAACAGCGCCGCTACGCCCTCGATCTCTGGGGCCGCAACCTCGGCGGCGAGCAATACGACGTCTTCTATTTCAAATCCATGGGCCGCGAGTTCGTCCAGCGCGGACGGCCCCGCACCTTCGGAATCACCCTTTCCATCAACATCGACTGACATGAAAAAACTCCTCCTGTGCGCATGTGCGGCACTCGTGCTGGCCGCCTGCAACGACAACGACGACCAACCCCGCTTCGCGGCCGAGAACACCAAGGTCGAGAACGGCTCCCTGACCGGCAGCAACATCCATTTCCTCGGCACCTCGACCGTCACGTCGGCCGACGGCGACGTCTACGTCGATCCCCAGGCCGACTTCGAGTTCGCCGGACTGCGCGACTTCACGCTCTACATGCACCGCACGCGCTTCGCCGCCGCCATGCCGGCCATGGAGATGCGTCTCTATGCCCAGCCCTACACTCCCGGCACGGGCGCGGCGCTCTCGTTCGCCCTTCCGAGCGTCGTGCCGCAGGTCTCCGTACCCAACGCCGTCGGGGGAGGGTATGCCTGGAAAGATTTCCCCTCCTACACGCTCACCGACGTGCAGGGCACCATCGACAACACCCTCTGCCGCATCAGTTTCACGTGCAACGTCCCGAAACTGGGCTCCTACCGCGTCGAATACGAGGGCCGCATGCTCGAATAATCCAAATCCCAACGATATGAAACCCGAATACAAACCCTTCGTCGACGAACTTGTCGAACTTTGCATCAAGGAAGACATCGGCGACGGCGACCACACCTCGCTCTGCTGCATCCCGGCCGACGAACAGGGCCGCATGCGCCTGCTCTGCAAGGAGGAGGGAACCATCGCCGGCATCGAGATCGCCGAACTGGTGCTGCGCCGGCTCGACCCCGCCGTGAAATTCGAACAGCTGCTCCGCGACGGCGACCGCGTGCGGCCGGGCGACGTGGCGTTCTACGTCTCGGGGCGCCTGCGCTCGCTGCTGCAGGCCGAGCGCATCCTGCTCAACATCATGCAGCGCATGAGCGGCGTGGCCACGCAGACGGCCGTTTACGTCGCCCGCCTCGAAGGCCTCCGCACCCGCGTGCTCGACACCCGCAAGACCACGCCGGGCATGCGCGTGCTCGATAAGATGGCCGTGAAGATCGGCGGCGGCGAGAACCACCGCATGGGTCTTTTCGACATGATCCTGCTGAAGGACAACCACATCGACTTTGCCGGCGGCATCCGCAGCGCCATCCGCGGCGCCCGCGAATACCTGGCGGCCAAGGGCAAGACGATCCCCATCGAATGCGAGGTCCGCACGCTGGAGGACATCGACGAAGTCTTCGCCGCCGGAGGCGTCGACCGCATCATGTTCGACAACTTCTCGCCCGAGCTCACGCGCGAAGCCGTGCGCAAGGTGGCCGGGCGCTGCGAAACCGAATCGAGCGGGGGCATCACGCTCGACAATCTGCGCGACTACGCCGAATGCGGCGTCGACTTCATCTCCGTCGGGGCGCTGACCCACCGGATCAAGTCGCTCGACATGTCGCTCAAAGCCTGCGAGTGATGCAACGCCTGCTCCATACTCCGTCGGCACTGCTGGTGCGGCGTCTGCTGGTGCTCTACGGCATCCTGCAGCTCTGCCGGGCGCTCTTCTACACCTACAACCACCTGACCATCGGCCCCATCGGGTGGGCCGAGGCCGGCACGCTCATCGGCGGTTCGCTGCGCTTCGACACGCGCTCGATCCTCTATGCCGACGCGCTTTTCGTGCTGCTGTCGCTCCTGCCCTTCGAGTTCTGTTGCAGCCGGTGGTACCAGCGCTTGCTATTCTGGTACTATACGGTCGTCAATTTCGTGCTGATCATCGTCGTCAACCTCGCCGACGCCGTGCGGTTCCACCTCGTACAGCAGCGTTTCACGGCCGCCGACCTCTTCGACATCGACTTCGCCGCGCTGCCCGGGCTCTTCCGCACGATCGGCGAAAACTGGCCGCTCGTACTGGCCGCCCTGGCGCTCCTGATCCTGCTCACCAGCAGTTTCGGGCGGTGCGACCGGTGCGAATCGATCCTCAACCCCGGGTGGAGCTACTACATCTTCAGCACGCTGCTCTTCTTCGGCGTCGGCACGCTCTGCGTCGCCGGCTTCCGGGGTGGATTCTCCCGCAATGCGGCGCCCCTCGCTCCGGCCGACGCCGCCTGCTACACCGCCTATGCGGGCAAGGCCCAGCTCATCATGAGCAACCCGTTCTACCTCGTGGGCGAGATCTGCTGGGACATCCCCGCAGAGCCGGCCGACGGCCAACCGGAGCAGGAAACATCCTCCTCCGCATCGGAACCGACCGTGCAGGCACCGGATTTGCAGCATGACAGACCGCTGAAGCCGGAGCAGGAAGAAGGGCTGCACCGCATGCGCCAGCTCCAGCCGTTCCTACAACCGCAACAACAATGATCGAGTTCCGCCCCGTGCGGCTGGCCGACCGGGCCGCCATCGAACGACTGACCATGCCTTCGGGCATCCGCAACTGCGACCTGGCCTTCGCCAACATGTTCTGCTGGCAGCCGCTCTACCGCAGCGCCTGGGCCGTCGTCGGGGGATTCCTGGTCATCCGGTTCCACATCGACGGCGGCACCCGCATCGGCTACATGCAACCCGTGGGCGACGGCGACTTCACCCCGATTCTTCCCGCGCTGGAAGACGATGCCCGCCGCCTTGGACAGCGGCTCCGGCTCTTCGGTCTGACCGACGAGGGCCGCGACGCGTTGCGCCGTGCCTGCCCCGGTGCTTTCGCGTTCGCCTCCGACCGGGCCTACGAGGATTACATCTACCGCGCCGACAACCTGCGCACGCTCACCGGCAAGCACTACCAGCCCAAACGCAACCACATCAACCGCTTCCGGGCCGAATATCCCGACTACCGCTACGAGGAGCTCACGCCCGGGCGCTTCGACGAGTGCATGGCCCTCGAGCGCGAATGGCGCCGCGCGCACGAGGGCCACACCTCCGAGCTCTGCGCCGAACAGCGGGCCATGCAGCGGGCGTTCGCCCACTTCGACGAACTCGGACTGCGCGGCGGGTGCATCTACGTGGGCGACCGGCTCGCCGCCTTCACCTACGGCTCGGCCGTGAGCGACGACACCTTCGTCACCCACGTCGAGAAGGCCGACACGGCTTTCGAGGGAGCCTTCACCATCATCAACAAGTGCTTCGCCGAACATCTGCCCGAGCGTTTCGCGTTCATCAACCGCGAGGAGGACCTCGGGCTCGACGGACTGCGCCACGCCAAACTCTCCTACCACCCCGCCGAGCTGCTGCACAAGTTCGCCGCCATCCGGCTCCGGCCCGACGAGGCGGCCTGCAAAGAGCTGTGGCAGTTGGTTTTCGGCGACGACGACGAGTTGATCGATGCCTTTCTCATCCGCCACTACGACCGCAGCCGCATCTTCTCGGCCGAGCAGGACGGACGACTGACGGCCATGCTTCATGTGCTGCCGTTCGACAGCGAACTGGGCCGCACGAGCTACATCTATGCAGTGGCCACCCATCCCGATTTCCGGGGCCGGGGTCTGGCGTCGCAGCTGATGGCAGAGGCACTGCGGCAATGCGACGAACGCGGCGACGACGCCGTCATCCTTATCCCCACGCCGGGCCGGGAGTGGCTCCGCGGCTTCTACGGCCGCTTCGGCTTCTCCGGCGCCCTGCCCGCGACGTTCCGTTCGCCCGACAGCTTCGATTTCGGCACGGGCGACCCGGCCGCCGACCTGGCTATGGTCCGCCGCCGCGATCCGGCCGCAGCTCTGCCCGAGAAACTCGCTTGCACTTACCGGCCTGCGGCACGCTGAGCCGTACGAAAACGCCCCAACAACAAGAAAGCCCGGATTCCTCCGGGCTTTCTTCATTCGCAGGGTCGGCGCATCACTGCTGCTTGTTCAGGAAGCATTCGATCGTGTTCTCCATCAGGCAGCAGATCGTCATCGGGCCCACACCGCCCGGCACGGGCGTGATGACCGAGGCTTTGGGCTCGATGGCCGCATAGTCGACATCGCCGCACAACTTGCCCGTCGCAGGATCGCGGTTGACCCCCACGTCGATGACTACGGCACCCTCGGAGACCATGTCGGCCGTCACGAACTTCGGGCGTCCGATCGCCACCACCAGAATCCCGGCCCGGCGCGTCACCGCTCCCAGGTCGCGCGTGCGGCTGTGAGCGACTGTCACCGTCGCGTTCTCGTCCAGCAGCAGTTTGGCTACCGGCAGTCCCACGATGTTGCTGCGGCCGACGACCACCGCTTCGCGGCCGGCGATCTCCACGCCCGCCGCCTTGAGCATCTTGATGATCCCCTTGGGCGTACAGGGCAGCGTGCAGGGCTGTTTCTGCCACAGCGCCGCTACGTTGAGCGGGTGGAATCCGTCGACATCCTTGGTCTTGTCGATGGCCGCGATGACCCGTTCTTCGTTGATGTGCTTCGGCAAGGGAAGCTGCACCAGAATGCCGTCGACCTCCGCATCGGCGTTGAGTCGGGCGATGATCTCCAGCAACTCCGCCTCCGTCGTCTCCGCAGGCTTGCGGAGCGTGGTGTTGCGGATGCCCACCTCGGCCGAAGCCTTGGCCTTGCCCGTCACGTAGCTCACGCTGCCGGGGTCGTCGCCCACCAGAATCACCGCCAGATGGGGCACGCGTCCGTATTTCGCCGGGAAGGTCGCCACCTCCGCCGCCATGTCGGCCTTGAGTCGGGCCGAAAGTTCTTTTCCGCTGATTATCATATCGCAATCACATAATTAGACTATTCCGTCGCTCTATTCAACCCGGCAGCAGCACGCCGTTCCATTCTGCCGCGTTCCATTCGCCCGGGCCGGCTGCGGGAGTCGCGCCTGTGGGCGCGAGCCGGCCCCGGGCGCAAGGTCTTGCGACCTTGCAATCCGAAAGGGCAGCATATCCCCCTCCGATCCTTAACGGTGAACCGTAATTTCCTCCAGCGCCCAATGGCCGATGTCGGTGCGGTGGAACAGGTTGTCGCACGCAATGCGCTCCACGTCGGCCAGCGCTTTTTCGCGCGCCTCGGCCAGCGTGGCACCCCGGCCCACCACGAAGAGCACACGGCCGCCGTCGGTCAGTACGCGTTCGCCGTCGGACCGGGTTCCCATGTGGTAAACGCTCCCCCCGACGGCATCCAGCCCTTTGATCTCGTGCCCCTTTTCATAGGCTCCGGGGTAGCCTTTCGACGCCAGCACGATGCCCAGCGTCGCAAAATCGTGCCACTCGGGCCGGGCGTCGCGCCCCTCGGCCACAGCGCAGAAGATGTCGACGATGTCGCTTTTCAAGCGCGGCAGCACCACCTCGGTCTCGGGATCGCCGAAGCGGGCGTTGAACTCGATGACCCGAATGCCCTGCGCCGTCTTCATCAGACCGCCGTAGAGCACCCCTTCGAAGGGGCATCCTTCGGCCGCCATCGCATCGGCCACGGGCTGCATGATGCGGTCGAGCGCGAATTTTTCGTCGTCGGCCGTCACGAACGGCAGCGGCGAATAGGCCCCCATGCCGCCCGTGTTGGGTCCTTCGTCGCCGTCGTAAGCCCGTTTGTGGTCCTGCGCCAGCACCATGGGCCACACGCGGCGTCCCGAAACGAAGCACATGAACGAGAACTCGGGGCCTTCCAGATAATCCTCGACGACCACTTTGCCCTCGCCGAACTTGTCGTCGAGCAACATGTCGCGCAGGGCCGCGTCGGCCTCCTCCATCGTAGCGGCAATGACCACGCCCTTGCCGGCGGCCAGTCCGTCGTACTTCAACACGGCGGGAAACGGACGTCCGGCCACGTAGTCGCGGGCGGCAGCATAGTCGGTGAAGGCCCGGAACCCGGCCGTAGGTATGTCGTATTTCGCCATCAGCTCCTTGGCGAACTCTTTCGACGATTCGATGCGCGCGGCGGCCTTCGTCGGACCGAAGATCCGCAGTCCTGCGGCCCGGAACACGTCTACGACCCCCGCTGCCAGCGCCGCCTCCGGCCCTACGACCGTCAGTCCGATCCCGTGCGTCACGGCGAAATCGCACAGCCCCTCGGTGTCGGTTTCCCGGATGGCCACGCACTCGGCCTGGCGGGCGATGCCGGCATTGCCGGGAGCGCAAAATATCTTCTCAACCTGCGGCGAGCGCGTCAGCGCATCGACGATGGCGTGCTCGCGGCCGCCCGAACCGATTACAAGAACTTTCATAAAAAGCGAAAGGTTAAAAGTTAAAGGTGAAAGGTAAAATCGCAGGCTGTTTCCGCAAAAAAGCGAAATCAAGCTGTCGCAAAAAGATCAAAGACGAATTTCCGGATACGGTTCGCCTTCAACCTTTCACCTTGCCTGCAAATCAATGTTTGAAGTGGCGTTCGCCCGCAAAGCACATCGCGATTCCCTTTTCGTCGGCCTTGCGCACCGAATCCTCGTCGCGCACCGAACCGCCCGGCTGGACGATGGCCGCAACGCCGTATTCGGCTGCGAGGGTCACGCAGTCGTCGAACGGGAAGAAGCCGTCCGAAGCCAGCACCAGCCCCTCGGTGAAGCCGGCGGCCCGGGCCTGCTTCAGGGCGATTTCGGCCGAGCCGATGCGGTTCATCTGCCCGGCGCCGACACCCAAGGTGCGGCCCTCCTTCACGGCCACGATGGCATTGGATTTCACATGCTTGACGATGCGCCAGCCGAAATTGAGATCGTCCAGCTGCGCAGCCGCGGGCCGGTTCTTCGTCACGCACATGTCGGCCGTCACGGTTTTCGTCTCTACGTCGAGCTCCTGCACCAGCAGCCCGCCGTTGACGCTCGCATACTGCCTGGGAGCCCCCTCGCCGCGCGACATGTCGACCTCCAACAGACGCAGGTTCTTCTTGGTGCGGAGCACTTCGAGCGCCCCCTCGTCGAACTTCGGCGCCATGATGATCTCCAGGAAAACCGGCTTCATCAGTTCGGCCATCTCGCGCGTGACGGTGCAGTTGGTGGCCACGATGCCGCCGAAGATCGACACCTTGTCGGCTTCGTAGGCCTTCGTCCAGGCATCGGCACCGTCCCTGCCCACGGCCGCGCCGCAGGGATTCATGTGCTTGAGACCGACGCAGAACGGCGCATCGAACTCACGCACGATACACAGCGCCGCATTGGCATCCTGTATGTTATTGTAAGACAATTCTTTGCCGTTGAGCTGCCGCGCAAAAGCCAGCGAGTAAGGCGTCCGTCCGCCCTCGCGGTAGAACTTGGCCGACTGGTGGGGGTTCTCGCCGTAGCGCAGCGACTGCACGAGGTCGAATTCGAGGAACAGTTTCTCGTCGAGCCCGGCCTGCGCCCGCATGTAGGCGGCGATCATGGCATCGTACTGCGCCGTGTGGGTGTAGGCCTCGGCCGAAAGGCGCAGCCGCGTGGCTTTTTCGGTGTTTCCCGAAGCACGTATCTCGCTCAGAATCCGGTCGTAGTCATCGGGGTTGCACACCACCGTCACGTCGGCCCAGTTCTTGGCCGCCGAGCGCAGCATCGAAGGACCGCCGATGTCGATGTTCTCGATGGCCTCGGCCATCTCCACACCGGGCCTGGCGATCGTCTCGCGGAACGGATAGAGGTTGACGCACACCAGGTCGATGAACCCGATGCCGTTCTCCTTCAGCGCCCGCAGGTGCTCGGGATCGTCGCGGCGCGCCAGCAGACCGCCGTGCACCTTGGGATGGAGGGTCTTGACCCGTCCGTCGCAGATTTCGGGAAATCCCGTCACATCGCTGATATTCAGCACTTCAACACCGCTGTCGCGCAGCAGTTTCATGGTGCCGCCCGTGGCGATCACCTCCCAGCCCAGTTCGCGCAGGCTCCGGGCGAACTCCACGACGCCCCGCTTGTCGCTCACACTGATTAAAGCACGCATATTATTCTGTTTCAAAGTTTTCCGAATGATAATCCGAGTAGATCCGCCCCTCCTGCGCCGTGAAGCGCAGCACGCAATAGTCGGGATCGTCGACCCCCGACGGATAGTATTCCGTGTCGCCCTCGCGCCAGACGAGCCGCCGCGACGCGGCATCTTCGAGCACCTCCATCGTCCCGCGCAGCTGCACGCCGAGGAAGCGCTGTTCGTCGCAGAAGTAGAGCGCCGCACGTTCGTTGCGCCGAAACTGCGCCACGCGCATCGACGACGTGTTGGTCGTCAGCCAGAACGTCCGCAGCCCTTCGCGCACACGCGGCGCCAGCATCGCCTTCACGTTAGGGAATCCGTCCCCGTCGACCGAGGCTACATACACGACGGCCTGCGATTCCACCAGGCGTACGATCTCGTCCCTATCCATTGCCGAGCAGTTTTCCGATGGTTTCAATGTAAAGCGGGTACTCCGTTTCGTGTACCAGCCGCTCCAGCTCGGCGAGATCGCCGCCCTCGTAGGCGAACGCCCGCTGGGCGAGGATGGGTCCGCCGTCGAGCGTGGCGTCGACCCGATGGATCGTCACGCCGAAGACCTTGACGCCGTACTCCAGCGCCTGTTCGATGGCACGGGCGCCGCGAAAGGCCGGAAGCAGCGACGGATGAACGTTGACGATCCGCCCGCCGTAGGCCTCCAGCAGGGTGTCGCCCACGATACGCATGTAGCCCGCCAGGCAGACCAGCTCCACGCCGGCGGCATCGAGCCGCACTACGATTTCGTTTTCGTAATCCGCTTTCGAAGCATACTCCCTCGGCGAGAAAACGAACGTTTCGACTCCGTGCGCGGCCGCCCGGTCGACCGCATGCGCACCGGGCCTGTCGCACACCAGCAACACCGCGCGTGCGTCCAGCACACCCTGCTCGCACGCTCCGGCGATCGCCTCGAAATTGGTGCCCTCACCGCTGGCGAATACCGCGATCCGGTGCATGGCTACCGGATGACGACACCCTCGGTGCCGGTGACTCGTCCGATGACCGTTGCCCGCTCGCCGTGCGCCGTGAGGATGTCGATGGCACGCTGCGCCTCGGCAGCGTCGAGCGCCACGACCATGCCGATGCCCATGTTGAAGATGTTGAACATCTCGCGGTGGGGCACCTTGCCGTACTTCTCGAGGAAGCGGAACACGGGCAGAATCTCCCACGAACCCTCCTCGATCTCGATGCCCTGCCCCTCGCGGAGGATGCGCGGGATGTTCTCGTCGAAGCCGCCGCCCGTGATGTGGCTGATGCCGTGGACGTCGCAGCTGCGGATCACCTCCAGCATCTGTTTTACGTAGATCTTCGTCGGGGTCAGCAGCACCTCGCCCAGCAGGCGGTCGGAGAGTTCGGGGCAGCTTTCGTGCAGGTTCAGCCCGCTGTCGGCCACGATCTTGCGCACCAGGCTGAAACCGTTGGAGTGGACGCCGCTCGACGCCACGCCCACCAGCACGTCGCCGACCCGAACCTTCGAGCCGTCGATCAACCGCTTCTTCTCGACCACGCCCACCGTGAATCCGGCGATGTCGTACTCGCCGTCGGCATACATGCCCGGCATCTCGGCCGTCTCGCCGCCCACCAGCGCGCAGCCGGCCTGGCGGCAGCCCTCGGCGACGCCCGCCACGATGGCCTCGATCTTCCGGGGCTCGTTGCTGCCCACGGCCACATAGTCGAGGAACAGCAGCGGCTCGGCCCCCTGCGCCAGCACGTCGTTGACGCACATGGCCACGGCGTCGATGCCGATGGTGTCGTGCTTGTCCATGGCGAACGCCAGCTTGAGCTTGGTGCCCACGCCGTCGGTGCCGCTCACCAGCACCGGTTCCTCCACCTTGAGCGCCGAGAGGTCGAACATGCCCCCGAAGGCGCCGATGTTGCCCATCACGCCCAGGCGCGAAGTCGACGCCACGTGCTTCTTGATGCGCCGCACCACTTCGTATCCGGCCTCGAGATTCACGCCGGCCTTTTCATAACTTTCAGCCATTATGTCAATTAAAAATTAAGAATTAAAAATGAAAAATGGAGAGTTCCCGGTCAAGGTACCGCTTCCATCTCATCTTTCGGAAGCAGACGCCGCGTCTTCCCGGGACCTTTCATTTTTCACCTTTCAACTTTCATTTGTCTAAAATTTTCCGTCCTTGTTGGCCTCCTCGCGCGCCGTGTAAAGCGCCGTAGGGTAATGCCCCGTGAAGCAGGCGGTGCAGAGTTCGCAGCGCCCGCCCGCCGCATAGAGCGCCTTCTCGGAGAGGAACGCCAGCGTGTCGCAGCCGATTTCGCGGCGCACGCCCTCCACGTCGAGCCGGGCCGAAATAAGCTCGTCGTAAGTGGAGGTGTCGACACCGTAGAAACACGGATCGGTCATCGGGGGCGACGCGATGCGCACGTGCACCTCCGTGGCGCCCGCCTCGCGCAGCATGCCCACGATGCGGCGCGAGGTCGTGCCCCGCACGATCGAATCGTCGATAAGCGCCACGCGCTTGCCCCGCACGATCGAACGCACGGCCGAGAGTTTCATCCGCACGCCTTTCTCGCGCATCTCCTGCGAGGGCTGAATGAAGGTGCGGCCGATGTACTTGTTCTTGATGAGTCCCATTTCGTAGGGCAGGCCGCCTGCTTCGGCATAGCCCATCGCGGCGCTGAGGCTCGAATCGGGCACGCCGACCACGATGTCGGCCGGTGCCGGCGCCTCGGCGAAGAGCAGCCGCCCCGACTCCTTGCGGAAAGCATGGACGTTGCATCCCTCGATGTCGCTGTCGGGCCGCGCGAAGTAGATGTACTCCATGGCGCACATCTGGCGGCGCTTGTAGTGCGAATAGTCGGTCGAACGCAGGCCGTGCTCGTCGATCGTGACGATCTCGCCCGGCTCCACGTCGCGCACGAATTCGGCGCCCAGCACGTCGAACGCGCAGGTCTCGCTCGACACCACGTAGCCGTCGCCCAGCCGCCCGATCGAAAGAGGCCGCAGGCCGTACTTGTCGCGGCAGGCGTAGATGCGGTTGGCCGTCATGATGACGAAAGCGAAAGCCCCCTCCAGCATGTTGAGCGCATCGATGATCGAATAGATGCGCGGCCGGTCGTGGTAACGGGTCTCCTTCTTGATCAGGTGAGCCAGGATCTCGCTGTCGGACGAAGAATGGAAAAGGCTGCCCTTGTTCTCGAGGTACTCGCGCAGGCCGGCCGAGTTGACGATGTTGCCGTTGTGCGCCAGGGCGAAATCGCCCGAGTTGTGGCGGAACAGGAAAGGCTGGACGTTCTCGATGCCCCCGCCGCCGGCCGTCGAATAACGCACATGGCCGATGGCCGTACTGCCCGTCAGGGTCGCCAGATTGGGCTCCTTGAAGACCTCGGTCACCAGTCCCTCGCCCTTGATGCGGTGGAAACGCCCCCGGCCGTCGACGCTCACGATGCCGCACCCCTCCTGGCCGCGATGCTGGAGGGCATGCAGACCATAGTAGGCGAGCGTCGAAGCGCCGGGCACCCCGTAGACGCCGAACACGCCGCACTCCTCGTGCAGCTCCCTGTCGATCATCGGATTTTCCATCCCTACTCGGCGATTTTGCGCAGACGGGCCAGAATCTCCTCGTAGGCCTCGCGCACCTTGCCCAGGTCGCGGCGGAAACGGTCCTTGTCGAGCTTCTCGTTGGTCGTGGCGTCCCACAGGCGGCACGTGTCGGGCGACACCTCGTCGGCCAGCACGATCTGGCCGTCGGAGGTCTTGCCGAACTCGATCTTGAAGTCGACGAGCCGGATGTTCATCTGTGCGAAGAGCCCCTTGAGCACCTCGTTGATCTTGGCCGTCATGGCATAGATCTCGGCCAGCTCCTCGTAGGTGGCGGCGCCGAGCGCCACGGCATGGTGATCGTTGATGAGCGGATCGCCCAACTCGTCTTTCTTGTAGCAGATGTCGAAGATGACGTTCGAGGGCTGCGTGCCCTCCTCGATGCCCAGACGCTGGGCCATCGACCCGGCGATGACGTTGCGCACGATCACCTCCAGCGGGATGATCGTCACCTTGCGGCAGAGCTGGTCGCGGTCGTTGAGCGTCTCGATGTAGTGGGTCTTCACGCCGGCCTTGTGCAGCTCCTTGAAAATCAAGGTGGAGATGGCGTTGTTCAGCACGCCTTTGTTCTCGATGGTCGCCTTCTTGATGTTGTTGAACGCCGTGGCGGCATCCTTGTAGTGGATGACGATCTTATCGGGATCGTCGGTCAGGAACACCTGCTTGGCCTTGCCCTCGTAGAGCATTTCGAGTTGTTTCATGGTTTGTTTATTTTTTGGTTTCTATCGTTTCACTTTGCACCTTTAACCTTTCCGAAAGTAGGCCACCGCATTGCCGAACAGGTCCTGCCGTTTGTTGCCGGCGATGTTGCGGTAGAGGTTCTCCTCCCAGCGTTCGGTGTGGCCCATCTTGCCCAGAATGCGTCCGTCGGGCGAGACGATGCCTTCGATGGCGTACGACGAGCCGTTGGGATTCCACGGCGCCTCCGCGGTCGGTAGGCCGTCGGGCCCCGCATACTGGAAAGCCACCTGCCCCGCCTCGAAGAGCCGGCGCGCCAGCTCCTCGCTCACCACGAACTTGCCTTCGCCGTGGCTCACGGCGATGCTGTGCAGCTCGCCCGGCTCGAAACCGGCCAGCCACGGCGACGCGGCGGAAGCCACGCGCGTGGTCACCACCTGCGAGATGTGGCGGTTGACATCGTTGCGGAAAAGCGTGGGCGACTCCTCGGTCACCATACCCAGGCGGCCGTAGGGCAGCAGGCCCGACTTGACCAGCGCCTGGAAACCGTTGCAGATGCCGAGAATCAGACCGCCGCGGTCGAGCAGGGCGTGGATCGCGCTCCGTATCTTGTCGTTATTCAGTACGTTCACAATGAATTTGGCGCTTCCGTCGGGTTCGTCGCCCGCCGAGAAACCGCCGCTCAGCACGAAGATATGGCAACGGTCGATATGCACCCGCATCTCGTCGATCGAGCGCAGGATATCGTCGCCCCCGAGGTTGCACAGCACGCTCATCTCCACCCCGGCGCCCGCCCGGCGGAACGCCTTGGCCGTGTCGTAGTCGCAGTTGGTGCCCGGAAAAACCGGCAGATAGGCCACCGGATGCTCCACCGCCGGGCCCGGGTAGGCGACGGCGCCCGTGCGGGGTTCGGCCGTCATGACCTCGGCCCGGTTGTCGCCCTTGTCGGGATAGACCGTCGCGAAACGCTCCGTATTGGCGCGGTAGAGTTCGCCGAGCGGCATCCGCACACCGTTCACCGTCAGCGCCTTGTCTTCCACGGTCTCGCCCAAGAGTTCGGCCGCCGGGAATTCCAGCGCCTCCGTGGCCTCGACGACGATCGAACCGTAGGCGTACTCGTAGAGCCGTTCTTCGGGCAGCGTCACAGCGGCGCCCACCTCGTTGCCGAACGCCATTTTCGCCAGCGCCTCGCCGATGCCGCCGAAACCCGCCGACCATGCCGATACGACCCGGCCGGCCGCGATGGCATCGCTCACGAAGCCGAAATTGCGCTTCAGCGCCGCGCTGTCGGGCATGCCGTTGGCGCGGGGCGTATGGCGGACAACATATATCTTGTGGCCCGGAGCCTTGAACTCGGGCGAAATGACGTTGCGGGCATCCACCGTGGTGATGCCGAAAGCCATGAGCATGGGCGGCACGTTGATCTCCTGGAACGTACCCGACATCGAATCCTTGCCGCCTATGGAGGGAAGCCCCAGCTCCGCCTGCATGCGCAGCGCACCGAGGAGTGCCGCCAACGGCTTGCCCCACGAACGGGCGTCGCGCGTCATGCGCTCGAAATACTCTTGATAAGAATAGCGCATCCGGTCGTAGCGCGCACCGGCCGCCACGACCTTGGCCGCCGCCTCGACCACGGCGTAGGCCGCACCATGATAGGGGCTCCACGACGCGATGAACGGATTGTAGCCGTGGGCCATGATGCTGGCCGTGTCGGTATAGCCGTCGACAGGCAGTTTCTGCACCGAAATCTGCGTCTCGGTGCGCTGGGTCCGGCCGCCGAAAGGCAGCAGCACCGTCGAACGGCCGATGGTCGAATCGAACATCTCGATGAGTCCGCGCTGCGAAAGCACGTTGTCGTCTTTCAGATTGTTGGCGAAACGTTCCGCCAGGTCGGCGCCGGCCACCGTGCGCGCGAAGGGGCTCCGCTCCTCCACGGCGCCGATCCGCGCCTCGGCATAATGGCGTGCCCCGGCCGAATCGATGAATTCGCGGCTGAGGTCCGCCACCTTGCAGTCGCGGCAGAACATCCGCATGCGGCCCGTCGCGGTGACGTCGGCCACCTCGACCGCCTCGATGTTCTCCTCGCGGCAGCAACGCATGAACTCCGCGACGTCCTTGGCCTCGACGACCACGGCCATGCGCTCCTGCGACTCGCTGATGGCCAGTTCGGTGGCGTTCAGTCCGCTGTATTTGGTCTTCACGCGGTCGAGGTAGATGTCCAGCCCGTCGGCCAGCTCGCCGATGGCCACGCTCACGCCGCCCGCACCGAAATCGTTCGACTTCTTGATGAGCCGCGTGACCTCCGGACGGCGGAACAGCCGCTCCAGCTTGCGTTCCTCGGGCGCGTTGCCTTTCTGCACCTCGCTGCCGCAGGTTTCGAGCGAATGCGAATCGTGTTCCTTCGACGAGCCCGTCGCTCCGCCGATGCCGTCGCGGCCCGTGCGGCCGCCCAACATGACGATGCGGTCGCCCGGCTCGGGGCACTCGCGGCGCACGTTCTCCGCCTTGACGGCACCCGCCACGGCGCCCACTTCGAGACGCTTGGCCACATAGCCCGGGTGGTAGATTTCGCGCACGTGGGTCGTCGCCAGACCGATCTGGTTGCCGTAGCTCGAATAGCCGGCCGCGGCCTTCTTCGAAATGACGCTCTGCGGCAGCTTGCCCGGCAGCGTCTCGCTCACCTTGCGGTAGATGTCGCCCGCGCCCGTCACGCGCATGGCCTGGTAAACATAGCTGCGGCCCGACAGCGGGTCGCGGATGGCGCCGCCCAGACAGGTCGAAGCACCGCCGAACGGCTCGATCTCGGTGGGATGGTTGTGGGTCTCGTTCTTGAACTGCAGGAGCCAGCGCTCCGCTGCACCGTCGACCTCCACGTCCACATAGACCGAGCAGGCGTTGTTCTCGTCGCTCGTCTCCAGGTCGTCCAGCAGGCCCTCCTTGCGCAGCCAGCGGGCGCCGATGGTGGCCAGATCCATCAGACAGAGGCTCTTGTGTTCGCGGCCCAGTTCGCGGCGGATGCGCAGATACAAGGCCAGCGAATCCTCCAACTCGTCCTTGAGGAACGACTCCTCGACCGTGATGCCCGTGAGCTCGGTGGTGAAGGTCGTATGGCGGCAATGGTCGCTCCAGTAGGTGTCGAGGATGCGCAGCTCCGTCTCGTAGGGATCGCGCCCCTCCTCGCGGAAATAGCGCACCACCTCTTGCAGGTCGTCGGCATTCATGGCCAGCCCCCACTCCTTGCAGCGGGCAGCCAGCCGGTCGTCGGTCAGCTCCCGGAAGCCCGTCAGCACCTCCACGGGGCTCACTTCGGGTTGTTCGGTCTCGCTGAGCACGCCGAGGTTCTTTTCGCGCGACTCGACGGCATTGACATAGTAGTGCCGGATGCGGGCCAGCTCCTCGTCGCTCACCGTAGCGTCGAAAAGCAGCAGCTTCGACGAGCGGATGCGTACGTCGGCCGCCGGGTCGATCAGCCGCACGCAGTCGACGGCCGAAGCGGCGCGCTGGTCGAACTGCCCGGGCAGAAATTCCACGGCCAGGTATTTATGGCCGCTCAGGTCGCACGTGTCGGTCACCGTGTCGGTCACCGTCTCGCCGAAGACCGCGTAGCGGCTCCTCTCCAACAGCTCCTCGCCGAATCCGAAAAGGTCGTAGACGTTGAGCAGACGCAGGTTCTGCAACTCCAGCCCCAGATTGGCGTTCAGCTCGCGGCGCAGGCTCTCGGCCTCCACCCGGAACCGGGGCTTCTTCTCGACGTAAACACGGTAGTTCTTCATATTTTGGGTTCTTCTGTTTTTATTTTCAAGCAAGCCACGGACCGCAGCCTGCGGAAGGGACGCAACATGCTCTTTGTTGCGGGCCTCCGCGCGGCAGAGGCTGCGGCCCGCACGGCTCTGAAGAGCCGGACAACACCCTTCAAACTCTCACTGCTCGAACCGCTCCGCCCAGCGGGCGGCATATTCTTCGGCCGTCATGTCCGTGAAGGTAATGTGCCCCATCTTGCGCAAGGGGCGGCTCTCGCTCTTGCCGTAGAGGTGGACATGCACCCCGTCGCCGCCCTCGGCCGCTATCGCGCGCGCCGCTTCGAGATCGCGCCCCAGGATGTTCTTCATCACGGCGGGCGCCGTCTGCCGCGGTTCTTCGAGCGGTTCGCCCGTCAGGTAGCGTACCAGCTCGCGGTATTGGTTGGTCGAACACCCCTCGATGGTCCAGTGGCCCGAGTTGTGGGGCCGCGGCGCCATCTCGTTGAACCAGAAGCGGTCGCCTTTGACAAAGAGTTCCACGGCCAGAATGCCCGTGTAGCCGCACGCCCGCATGAACGCTTCGCCCGTGGCGCGCATGCGCGCCGTCAGCTCCGGCGAAAGCCCCTCGGCCGGCACGAAGCAAAGATCGAGGATGCCGTCGCGGTGGACATTGCGGCCCACGGGGAACGTGACGACCCGCTCGCCGTCGGCCACCATCACCAAGCTGGCCTCGTAGTCGAAATCGACGAAAGCCTCCAGAATGCAGGGCACCGCCAGCAGCGGCAGCGCCTTGTCGAGGTCCGCTTCCGAGCGCAGCACCGCCTGACCGTGGCCGTCGTAGCCCAGCGTGCGGGTCTTCAGCACGCAGGGATAGCCCAGTTGCGCCACAGCCCGCCGCAGCCCCGCTTCGTCGTCGACCGCCGCATAGGCCGGCGTCTCGAAACCATGGGCCCGGGCGTTCTCTTTCTCGCGCAGACGGTCCTGCGAATCGTAGAGCGGCCGGAATCCCTGCGGAATGTTGTATTTTTCGGCCAGCGGGACCAGCACCCCGCCCGGCACGTTCTCGAATTCATAGGTCACCGCATCGCTCCGCCGGCACAGTTCTTCGAGGGCCGCCGCATCGTCGTAGGGCGCCACGATGCGTTCGTCGCACACGGCAAAGGCCGGAGCGTCGGGCGCAGGGTCGAGCGCCACGATGCGCACGCCCAGCCGGCGCGCCTCCTCCGCGATCATCAGCCCCAGCTGGCCGCCTCCTATGATGCCGATGGTCTTCATCCTAAAGTTCGGCTTTCAGTACGTCGGACGTTTGTTTCGCGCGGAAAGCGTCGAGCCGGCCGGCCAGCGCTTCGTCCTGCAAGGCGAGGATCGAAACGGCAATCAGCGCGGCGTTCTTCGCTCCGTTGATGGCCGTCGTGGCCACCGGCACCCCGGCAGGCATCTGTACGATCGACAGCAGCGAGTCGAGGCCGTTGAGGGCCCGCGACTTCACCGGCACGCCCACCACCGGCAGCGTCGTCATCGCGGCCACCATGCCCGGCAGATGGGCCGCACCGCCGGCTCCGGCGATGATGACGCCCAGGCCGCGGCCGCGGGCCGTCTTGGCGTATTCGCACAGCAGGTCGGGCGTGCGGTGGGCGCTCACCACGCGTTTTTCGAATTCGACACCGAATTCTTCGAGCGTCCGCACGGCGTCGGCCATCACTTCGTAGTCGCTCGTCGAGCCCATGATCACACCTACTTTCATATCGCGTTTCTTTTGTTGTTCAGTCTCTCTTCCCGGGGCCCGGTCTTCCGTTGCCATCCCGGCAGGTTCACCGCCGTCATCGCCCCTTTTCTGAAAAGCCGAACCGCCGCGACATGCACATGTCGTGGCGGTCCTTATCTGTCCGACGATCGCGCAGACGGGCACCCGTTGCCCCGGCAGACCGCAGCGAGCCCTCGCCGACGTCTCGACACCGCTTGCCCGGCCGCCTGTTCCGACTGCCGCCGCTTGCGCCCCGATCCGTTCGTATGACTCACGCCCACCATCGTCTGTTCCGTTCTGCGTCGTAGTAAAATCGACATGACAAAGGTAGGCCATTCCGGCCTACTTTCAAAATCCCCGGTCGGATTCTATCGACAATTTATCGACAATTCGGAAGACCCGGCCGGACGGCGGCGCGGCTTCGGCTCACAGCGATTTCGCTTTCCCCTCGCAATAGGCGCAGCGGCAGGTGCCGTCGGCCGTGCGGTGGAAGATGGGGTCGACATCCTCGGTCGCAGAGATGCAGCGTCCGTTGGTACAGACGTGCCCGCCTTCGACGTAGGGTTCGGCAAAGATGGGCGTCCGTTCGTAGGGGCGGTTCTCGCCGGCCCATTGCAGCAGGGTGCAGATAAGCGCCATGCGCACGAACTTGCCGTTCTCCACCTGGCGGAAGTAGGCCGCACGAGGGTCGTTGTCGACCGCCCGCGCGATCTCGTTGACACGGGGCAGCGGGTGGAGGATGATCATCTCTTCGCGCGCCGACTTCAGCTTTTCGGGGTCGAGCACGAAACTGTCCTTCACACGGTCGAACTCCTCCTCGTCGAGGAAGCGTTCTTTCTGCACGCGCGTCATGTAGAGAATGTCCAGCTCGGGCATCGCCTCCTCCATGGTGCGCACCTCGCGGAACTCCAGACCGGAGTTGGCGCGCATCTCCTGCAGCATGTAGTCGGGCAGCCGCAGCTCCTCGGGTGAGATGAGGATCACCCTCACCCCTTCGTAGCGCGACAGCGCCTTGATGAGCGAATGGACCGTGCGGCCGAACTTCAGATCGCCGCAGAAGCCGATCGTGAGGTGGTCGAAACGCCCCTTTTCGCGCTTGATGGTCAGCAGGTCGGTGAGCGTCTGCGTGGGATGGGAGTGGCTGCCGTCGCCGGCGTTGATGACCGGAATGCCGGCATACTGCGACGCCACCAGCGGAGCCCCCTCCTTGAAGTGGCGCATGGCGATGATGTCGGCGAAGCAGCGGATGACCCGCACCGTGTCGGCCACGGTCTCGCCCTTGGAGACCGACGACGAAGCCGCATCGGAGAAGCCGATGACCTCGCCGCCCAGTTCGAGCATGGCCGCCGTGAAACTCAGCCGCGTGCGGGTCGAAGGTTCGTAGAAAAGCGTGGCCAGTTTCTTGCCCTTGCAGGCCTGGCTGAAGCGGGCCCGGTCGGCGATGATCTCCTCGGCCAGGGCGATGATCCGCCCGGTCTCCTCGACCGTCAGATCCATAGGGTCTATCAGGTGACGCATAATCAATTCATAATTAAGAATTCACAATTCACAATGATCGTCCTAACACAATTCTTAATTGTGAATTTATCGGTTCATCCAGCCCTCGTCGGCGGGGTTGTCGCGGAAAGCGAGCAGGCGCGCCTTCTCCTCGGGGCGGATGTAGCCCTTTTCGGCGGCGACTTCGACCAGCGCGTCGAGGTTCGAGAGGCTGTAGTTCACCACTCCGGCCTCGCGCAGGCGTTCGATGCCCTTGCGCATGCCGTAGGTGAAGATCGAAGCCACGCCCAGCACCTCGGCGCCGGCCTCGCGCAGGGCTTCGACCACCTCGATGCAGGAACCGGCGGTCGAGATGAGGTCTTCGATGACGACCGCCTTCCGGCCCTTTTCGAGCTTGCCCTCGATGCGGTTGCCGCGGCCGTGGTCCTTGGCGCCCGAGCGGACGTAGCCCATCGGCAGGTCGAGCAGCGTGGCCGTGATGGCGGCATGGGCGATGCCGGCCGTGGAGGTGCCCATCAGCACCTCCGCATCGGGGAACTTCGTGCGGACGGTCTCGGCCAGCCCGGCCTCGACGTGTTTGCGCACCTCGACAGCCGTCAGCGTCAGGCGGTTGTCGCAATAGATCGGGCTCTTGATGCCGCTGGCCCAGGTGAACGGCTGCCCGGGGCGCAGGAACACCGCGCCGATCGCAAGCAGATCTTCAGCAATTCGTTTTTCCATCGTTATCATGGGTTTCGGTTTCTTCTCGGGCCGGTCAGTCCAGCGCCTTGCGCAGGATCGGCTCCACCTCGTCGGGATAGATGCCGCCCTCGTGGACCTTGACATCGCCGACATAGAACGTGGGAACATAGTAGTAATCGTAGCGGTCGGCCGCCTCGGGCTGCTCCGACTCCTCGATCATCTCGATTTCGACGGCCGCCAGCTCGGGATGCGCCGCCCTGGCTTCGTCGATGTAGCGCAGCGCCCGTTTGCAGAAGGGGCAGTTGCGCAGGTAGAATAGCTTTACGGACTTCATGACAGATGACAGGTTGAAAGTGAAAGGTTTTTGCCGGATGCCTTTCAATTTTCACTCCACACCTATAAATTCTTCCACGCAGCGGCGGTAGGCAGCCACGGGATCGGGCGCAGCGGTGACGGGGCGCCCCACGACGATGAAGTCCGACCCGATTTCGCGGGCGCGGGCGGGCGTGGTGACGCGCACCTGGTCGGCGACGTCGCCGTCGGCGAAGCGGATGCCGGGCGTGACGGTCAGGAAGCCGGCGCCGCACGCCTCGTGGACCATGCCGGCCTCGAGCGGCGAGCAGACCACGCCGTCGAGCCCCGCTTCGCGCGTGTTGCAGGCGTAACGTACGATCGTGTCGTTGATCGAGGCGCCGATCAGCAGCTCGCGCTGCATGCGCTCCTCGCTCGTGGAGGTGAGCTGCGTCACGGCTACGAGCAGGGGCCGAGTGCCGTCCTCGCGCGTGAGTCCCTCGACCGCGGCGCGCATCATCTCGATGGTGCCGGCGGCGTGGACATTGCACATGTCGACGTCGAGCCGCGACAGCACGGCCATCGCCTTCTTCACGGTGTTGGGAATGTCGTGGAGCTTGAGGTCGAGGAAGATGCGGTGGCCCCGGCGCTTGATTTCGCGCACGATGGCCGGGCCTTCGGCGTAGAAAAGCTCCATGCCGATCTTCAGAAAGGGTTTGCGCGCTTCGTTGCAGAACAGATCGAGGAAGCGGAAAGTCTCCTCGGCCGACTTGAAGTCGCAGGCGATGATTACGTCTTTGTTATTCATTCCGAAAAAATTTGTTCTTCACATTCGTCCGGCCCAGCTGCGAGGGTCGCATTGTTGATGCGAGCCGGCTCCGGGCGCAAGGCTTCCGGCCTTGCAAAACGCAGTGCGGAGACAGCGGCGCCCGCCGCCTTTCGCACCGCCTCTCAGTTGCCGCTTTGTACGATTCCTATGATGTCGCTCAGGCGTTCGATCCCCAGGCGCTCCATCTCGGCGGGCAGTGCTTCGATAATCTTCTTGCAGGCATAGGGATCGACCAGGTTGGCGGCCCCCACCTCGACGGCCGTGGCACCGGCCATCATCATCTCGATCACATCGCGGGCCGTCGAGACGCCGCCGCACCCGATGACGGGCACCCGGCACGCGCGGGCGACCTGCCAGACCATCCGCACGGCGACGGGGAAGACCGCCGGGCCCGAAAAACCGCCCATCGTATTGGCGATGACGGGTCTGCGGCGCTCGATGTCGATGCGCATGCCCAGCAAGGTGTTTATCAGGCACAGCCCGTCGGCCCCGGCCTCCTCGCACGCCCGGGCAATGGCCACGATGTCCGTCACGTTGGGGCTCAGCTTGATGTAGACCGGCTTGGTCGTCACGGCCTTGACGGCGCGCGTCACTTCGGCGGCCGCTTCGGGCGAAGTGCCGAACGACATGCCGCCGTGCCGCACGTTGGGACACGAAACGTTGACCTCGATCAACCCCACCTGCTCCTCCTTGTCGATGCGCTCGCAGCAGTAGGCATACTCCTCGACCGAGAAGCCCGAGATGTTGGCAATGACAGGCTTGTGGAAAAATTCGCGCAGGCGCGGCAGCTCCTCGGCGATGACATGGTCGATGCCGGGATTCTGCAGCCCCACAGCATTGATCATCCCCTCGCGGCACTCGGCGATGCGGGGCGTGGGGTTGCCGAAGCGGGGTTCGCGCGTGGTGCCCTTGAACGAGAAGGAGCCCAACATGTCGAGGTCGTAGAAGTCGCTGAACTCCCGGCCGTAGCCGAACGTGCCGCTGGCCGGAATGACAGGGTTGTCCAACCTCAACCCGGAAAGTATGACGGAAGTGTTCCGGTTCGATTGTGAATTGTGAATTATGAATTGTGAATTCACCATAAGATTTCATTTTTCATAAGTACCGGCCCCTCCTTGCAGATGCGTTTGCTGCCCGTGAGGGTCTTGCACGAGCACCCCATGCAGGCGCCGAAGCCGCACCCCATGCGCTCTTCGAACGAGAGCTGGCCGTCGCACGCCGTGGCCTGCGACAGCGCCCGGAGCATCGGCAGCGGGCCGCAGGCGTAGAAGTAGTCGAAATCGAGCCCCGCGAGAGCGTCGGTGACGAAACCTTTCACCCCGGCCGAACCGTCGGCCGTAGCGACCGTCACGGAGCACCCCAGCGCGCGGAACTCCCCGGCATAGAAGACCTCGGCCGCCGTATTGAAACCCAGCACGACCTGCACGGGCTTGCCGGCCGCAAGGAGCACTTTGGCCAGGTTGTAGAGCGGCGGCACGCCCACCCCGCCGCCGACCAGCAGCGGCCGCCGTGCGTCGTTGTCGGTCGCGAAGCCGTTGCCCAGCCCCGTGAGCAGGTCGAGCTGCCCGCCGGGCTCCATGCGGGCCATCTGCGCGGTGCCCTCGCCCACAACCTTGTAGATGAGCGTGAGCGTCGCGGCATCGTAGTCGCACACCGAGATGGGGCGCCGCAGATAACGGCCCTCCAACGCGATGTTGACGAACTGCCCGGGCCGCACGATCCACTGCGTGTCGCCCCCGAGACGCATGCGGTGCACCGAAGCCGTAAGCGGTTCGTTCGTCAGAACGGTATAGATCCCTTGCTTGTACATCACTCTGCGTCGATTGTCGACACCCGGAGCGTGATCTCTTCGAGCACGTCCAGCAGCACGGCCACGGTTTCGAGCGCCGTGAAGACCGTCACGTTGTTCTCGACGGCCGTGCGGCGGATTTCGTAGCCGTCGCGCCGCGTGTCGTGCTGGTTGATGTCGATGGTGTTGATGACGTAGCTCACGTGGCCCTGCCGCAGGGCGTCGATGATCTCCGAGCTCCCCTCGCTGAGCTTGCGGCGCGTGCGGGTGCGGATGCCGTGGCCGCGCAGGAACTCGGCGGTGCCGGTCGTAGCCTCGACGTTGAATCCGAGCTCGTAGAAGCGCCGCACCAGAGGCAGCGCCTTCTCCTTGTCGGGGTCGGCGATGGTCACGAAGATGGTGCCGTAGTTCGAGACATTCATGCCTGTGGCCTGCAACGCCTTGTAGAGGGCGCGGGTGAGTTTGTCGTCGTAGCCGATCGCCTCGCCCGTCGACTTCATCTCGGGCGAGAGGTAGGAGTCCATGCCGCGGATCTTGGCGAACGAAAAGGCCGGAGCCTTGACATACCAGCGCTTCTTCTCGGGACCGCAGACCTCCGTGATGCCCAGCTCGCGCAGGCTCTTTCCGAGAATGACCTGCGTGGCGATGTGGGCCATGCCCACGCCCGTGGACTTGGAGAGGAACGGCACGGTGCGCGACGAACGCGGATTGACCTCGATGACGTAGACGTCGTCCTCGCCGTCGAGGATGAACTGGATGTTGTAGAGACCCACGATGCCGATGCGCAGACCTAAGCGCACGGTGTAGTCGACGATCTTCCGCTTGGCGCTCTCCGAGACGCTGAACGTCGGGTAGACGCTGATCGAGTCGCCCGAGTGGATGCCCGTGCGCTCGACGTGCTCCATGATGCCGGGAATGAAGACCTCGCGGCCGTCGCAGATGGCGTCGACCTCCAGCTCCTTGCCCATGATGTAGCGGTCGACCAGGACAGGCTGGTCGGCGTTGACCTCCACGGCCGTGCGGAGGTAGTGGCGCAGACTCTCCTCGTTCGAGACGATCTGCATGGCGCGGCCGCCCAGCACGTAGCTGGGGCGCACCAGCACGGGATAGCCGATGCGGGCCGCCGCACGCACGCCGGCCTCGATGTCGGTGACGGCCTCGGCCTCGGGCTGGGGGATGCCCAGCTCCTCCATGATCTTCTCGAAGCAGCCGCGGTCCTCGGCGTTGCGGATCGCCTCGCAGTCGGTGCCGATGATGGGCACGCCGAGCGCCGCCAGCGGCTCGGCAAGGTTGATGGCCGTCTGTCCGCCGAGCGAGACGACGATGGCCTTGGGTTTCTCGAGGTGGATGACGTTCATGACGTCCTCCACGGTCAGCGGTTCGAAGTAGAGCTTGTCGCTGGTGGTGTAGTCCGTCGAGACGGTCTCGGGATTGTTGTTGACGATGATCGCCTCGTAGCCCGCCTCGCGGATCGACCAGATGGCGTGGACGGTCGAGTAATCGAACTCCACGCCCTGCCCGATGCGGATGGGGCCCGAACCGAGCACCACGATCTTCTCCTTGTCGCTGACCGCCGATTCGTTTTCTTCCTCGTAGGTGGAGTAGAAATAGGGCACGTAGGACGAAAACTCGCTGGCGCAGGTGTCGATCATCTTGTAGACCGGGAAGAGGCCGTGCTGCTCGCGCAGGCGGAACATCTCCTGCTCCGAGAGGCCCCACAGCTGCCCGACGTACTTGTCGCTGAAGCCCATGCGCTTGGCGTCGCACAGGGTCTCGATGTCGTGGGGATGCGCGCGGACGACGCTCTCGAACTCGACGATGTTCTTGAACTTCTCGAGGAAGAACATGTCGATCTTGGTGTTGTTGTAGATCAGCACCAAGTCGATGCCACAGCGGATGAGCTGCGCGATGGCATAGAGGCGGTCGTCGGTGCCGGTGCGGATGTAGTCCAGCAGGCGGTCCGTCGACCAGTCGTCGAACTTCCGGTGATAGATGTGGCAGACGCCCGTTTCGAGCGAGCGCACGGCCTTCAGCAGCGACTCCTCGACCGTACGGCCCACGGCCATCACTTCGCCCGTGGCCTTCATCTGGGTGCCCAGCTGGTTGGAGGCGTCGGAGAACTTGTCGAACGGGAAGCGGGCGATCTTGGTCACCACATAGTCGAGCGTGGGTTCGAACGAGGCGGGGGTGTTGGCGATGCGGATCTCGTCGAGGGTGAGTCCCACGGCGATCTTGGCGCTCACGCGGGCGATGGGATAGCCCGAAGCCTTGGAGGCCAGGGCCGACGAACGCGAGACGCGGGGGTTGACCTCGATCAGGTAATACTCGAACGAGAGCGGGTCCAAGGCGAACTGCACGTTGCAGCCGCCCTCGATCTTGAGCTCGCGGATGATCTTCAGCGCCGAATCGCGCAACATCTGATACTCGCGGTTGGTGAGCGTCTGGCTCGGGGCCACGACGATCGAATCGCCCGTGTGGACGCCCACCGGGTCGATGTTCTCCATGTTGCAGATGGCGATGGCCGTGTCGTTGGAGTCGCGGATGACCTCGTATTCGATCTCCTTGTAGCCCTTGATGCTCTTTTCGACGAGCACCTGATGCACGGGCGAGAGGAACAGCGCGTTGCGCATCATCTCGCGCAGCTGCGCTTCGTCGTCGGCGAAGCCGCCGCCCGTGCCGCCCAGCGTGAAGGCGGGGCGCAACACGACGGGATAGCCTATCTTGCGCGCGATGTCGGCCGCCTCGTCGATGGAGGTGGCCACCTCCGACGGCAGCACCGGCTCGCCCAGCGACTGGCACAGCTCCTTGAACAACTCGCGGTCCTCGGCGCGCTCGATCGACTCGAACGACGTGCCCAGAATCTCCACCTGGCACTCGGCCAGAATGCCTTTCTTGGCCAGCTGCACGGCCAGGTTGAGCCCCGTCTGCCCGCCCAGTCCCGGCACGATGGCGTCGGGACGCTCGTAGCGGATGATCTTGGCCACGTATTCGAGCGTCAGCGGCTCCATGTAGACCTTGTCGGCGATGTGGGTGTCGGTCATGATGGTGGCGGGGTTGGAGTTGACCAGCACCACCTCGTAACCCTCCTCGCGCAGCGCCAGGCAGGCCTGCGTACCGGCATAGTCGAACTCGGCGGCCTGACCGATGACGATCGGGCCCGAACCGATGACCAGCACCTTGCGTATGTCTTTTCTCTTAGGCATTCTTGTGCTCCTCCATCATTTTAATGAACTTGTCGAACAGATAGGCGCTGTCCTGCGGACCCGGCGCGCTCTCGGGATGGTACTGCACCGAGAAGACCATCTCCTCGGGGCACTCTACCCCTTCGGCCGTGTTGTCCAGCAGGTTTATGTGGGTCAGCCGCAGGGGCGTGTCTTTCAGCGAACCGATGTCCACGGCATAGCTGTGGTTCTGGCTCGTGATCTCGATCTTGCCCGTCTCCAGCCGCTTGACGGGGTGGTTGCCGCCGCGGTGGCCGAACTTCATCTTGAAGGTCCGCGCGCCGTAGGCCAGCGCCACCATCTGGTGGCCCATGCAGATGCCGAAGATGGGCAGACGACCCTTCAGCGCCCGCACCTTCTCGATGACGGGCTCCACGTCGACCGGGTCGCCGGGGCCGTTGGAGAGGAAGATGCCGTCGGGCCGGAAAGCCAGAATCTCCTCCACCGAAGCGTCGTAGGGCACCACCGTCACGTTGCAGCCCTTGGCGTTGAGGCAGCGGATGATGTTGTACTTGATGCCGCAGTCGACGGCCACCACGTCGAAGCGGTGGTTGGGCGTGCGCGAGAACCAGCGCTTCTTACAGCTCACGCGGGCCACCATGTCGTGCGGCAGCTCGTAGGCCGCCAGGCGCGCCATGGCTTCGTCGTGCGGCGTCGCGGCGTCGGCGATCATCACCTTCTGGCTCCCCTCGTCGCGGATGATGCGGGTGAGCGCCCGGGTGTCGATACCCCACACGCCCGGGATGCCCATCTCCTCGAACACCTCGTTGAGCGTGCGCGTGTAGCGGAAATTGGAGGGGATGTCGTTGTACTCGCGGACGATCATGCCCCCGATGGTCGGGAATTTGGTCTCGTAGTCTTCCTCAGCCGTGCCGTAGTTGCCGATCAGCGGGTAGGTCATGACCACCGTCTGGTCGGTGTACGACGGGTCGGAGACGATCTCCTGATAGCCCACCATCGAGGTGTTGAAGACGATTTCGTTGATCGTCTCCCGGTCGGCCCCGAAGCCGTAGCCGTAGAACTCGCGGCCGTTTTCGAGTACGATCTTCTTGGTGTAAGGTTTCATATCGTTGTGCGGTCTTTGTTTCGTTTCACCATCCGTTGCCAATTATGAATTCCGAATCGTGCATTCATATACGGTCTCGCCGCCCATCACCGTCATCGCGGCACGGCCCTGCACCGGCCAGCCGGCAAAGGGGGTTGCACGGCCCTTGGAGCGGAACGCCGCGGGGTCCAGTTCATACTGCGCCGCGAGGTCCAGCACCGTGAAGTCGGCCGTCTGGCCCGGCTCCAGCCCGCCGCCAAGCCCGAAGATGCGCCGCGGATTGACCGACATCAGCTCCACGAGCCGTTCGAGGGCGAGCGTCCCCGGCAGCACCAGATACTTGTACAACAGCGGGAAGGCGCACTCCAGCCCCACGATGCCCATCGCGCTCGCGGCCAGACCACGGCTCTTCTCCTCGGCCGTGTGGGGCGCATGGTCGGTGGCGATGACTTCGATCGTGCCGTCGGCGATGCCCTCCAACAGCGCCGCGCGGTCGGCCCGGCTCCGCAGCGGCGGGTTCATCTTGAAACGCCCCTCCTCCTGCAGGTCTTCGTCGCAGAGCAGCAGATAATGCGGCGCCGTCTCGCAGCTCACGCGCAGGCCGCGGGCCTTGGCCTGCCGCACCAGCTCCACGCTCTCGCGCGTAGAAACATGGCAGACATGATATTGGCAGCCAGTCTTTTCGGCCAGCGCAATGTCGCGCTCCACCTGCCGCCATTCGCTTTCGGAGCAGATGCCCTTGTGGCCGTATTCGCGGCAGTAGCCGCCGTCGTGGATGTAGCCTCCGCGCAGCAGACAATCGACCTCGCAATGGGCCACGATCGGTTTGCCGACCGCCGCAGCCCGCCGCATGGCCTCCTCCATCAGCTCCGGCGACTGCACGCCGCGGCCGTCGTCCGAGAACCCGACGACGTAAGGGGCCAGCGCCGCGAAATCGACCAGCTCTCCGCTGCCCCGCTGTCCCATCGTGATGGAGGCATAAGGCACGACCCGCACCACGGCGTCGCGGCGGATCAAGTCGGTCTGCACCCGCAGGTGTTCGGGCGTGTCGGGCACCGGGTCGAGGTTAGGCATCGCACAAACGGTCGTATAGCCGCCGCGGGCCGCCGCCGCCGTGCCGGTGGCGATGGTCTCCTTGTGCGGGAAACCCGGTTCGCGCAGGTGGACATGCACGTCGACCAGTCCGGGCACAACGTGCCGGCCGCCCAGATCGACCGTGCGGTCGGCCGCCGCGCCGGGCCCGTCCGCCACGAAACGGCCCTCCTCGACGAGGAGCGACCCCATCTCGAACTTACCGCCCCGATAGATGCGGGCATTGATATAGCGTGTTTTCATCGGCACCGAGACAAAATATGCTTCTTTTTGCGACCGCAGCCTGCGGAGCGGGCATTGCAGGCTGCCGCGCCGGGCCGGTCGGAGCGCACGGCTTTTCCGGATTGCGATCATCCGCCGCCGGGCCCCAGGCGCAAAAAAATAGGGCAACCGTACCGGTTACCCTATTAAAGCCAACAATGCCGCCCCGTCGACAGACCCGAAGCCCGACCGGCAGTCCCGCTTTCGGGACGAAACGTTCGGCGCTATGTGAGGTTTGCGATTCATCGGGGCTTGCAATCGGGTACAAAGGTACGACTTTAAGGACGAACGCGCAACCTTTTCGGACGAAAAAAACGACATTCTTCCGCAAAACGCTTCCGCAAGCCGATTTTTCCGCCGTTTCTGCAATAGTCCCTTGCGGCCACAGCCTGCCGAAATGCGTTTGCGGACCTCCGCGGGGCGAAGCCCGGCCCGCAGAGGCCGATCCCCCGTCGCACCGCCTGCGTCTCGTCGGCTACGGCCTGCGGCGGAAAGTTTCCGTGCGGTCCTCCATCGTGCCGTCGGGGCCCACGCGGTAGAAACGCTGGTTGGTCGAGGGCGACGAAAGCGGCCCGAGGGCTTCGACCCACGGACCCAGCTTGACGTAGTCGAACGCCTGCACCGCCACGCCCGCCGGAAACTCCGACCTGCCCGAATACCACCCCACGCGCAGCTGCGGCATCGTCCGCCGCACGACGCCGGCCATCCGCGCCACTTCGGCGGGTTCGCCGTCGCCGCCCATGAAGCAGACGCACGTCACCGACCGTCCGTAGCGGCCGAGCAACACCCGCAGTGCATCGTCGTCCAGCGCCTCGCCGCCGGCGCCCTGCAAATGGGGGCTGTGGCAGCCGGGGCAGCGGTTGGGGCACCCCGTAAGGTTGATCGCCAACGTCGTTTCGCCGGGAATCTCGGCGAAGACCACGTCGAAATTGTGGAACCTCAGCATGGCGGCTACTCGGCCTTGGCGTAGAAGCGCCGCGAGGCCTCCTGCTGGCGCGCTGCCGAGAAGTTGGAGACGCGCTTCATGTAGCCGATCACGCGCGTGAGGTAGTCGACCCGGTCGCTGTGGCACTCGGGGCACTCCTTCAAGAAGCGTTTGTCGATATGGCCGCACTTATTGCAGACCGTGTTGGGAATGTTGAACGTGAAGTAGTTGCACCCCTCGGCCGCAGCTACGCGCAGCAGGTGGCGGTACTGCTCCTGCGAGAGGTGCTCCTCCAGGTTCATGTGGAGAGCCGAACCGCCGGTCAGATGCTCGATGTAGCGGCGTCCGTGGAGGCGGAACTTGTCGACGATGTTGAGCGACTCGTCCTCGACGACGTAGAAATAGGAGTTGTAGCAGTCGCGCGGTACGACGTAGCCGTCCTCGCGGTCCCACTTGGCATGCTTGACGCCGACGTTCTCGGCCGGGATCATCTCGCAGTTGAACATCAGCTCCTTCGAACGATACTTGCGGTTGCAGCGCTCCACGAGCCCCAGCACCTCCTGCACGAAGGCGGCATAGTCGTCGTTGTCGTCGATGCGCAGCCCGAGGAACTCGGCCGCCTCGACCAGACCGTTGACGCCGATGGTGAGATACTGGCGCGAGAGGTTGATGTAGCCCGCATCGAAGAGCGGCAACATGCCCTTGGACTGCAACTCCTTGAGATTTTCGTTGTAGGCCGTCTGCACCTTGTGGACCAGCTCGACGATCTCCTCCAGGAACGTGAGGTAGTGCATGTGGTTCTTGGCGGCATGCTGTATGCAGCGGTTGAGGTTGATGGTCAGCACGCTTTTCGACCCCGTGGAGACGCCGCCCGCACCCAGCGTGTAGCTGAAACCGTTGTCCTGGATCTCGTTGCGCAGGCGGCAGCACGACGAGAGCGAGTCGGCGTTGTCGCTGATGTAGGTGAAGAACGAATGACCCTCGGAATACATCCTGGCCGTGAAGTCGCCCCACTCCTTGTCCATCGCGTCGCCGTCCTTGGTCAGCAAAGCCATGGTCTCGACGGGGAAAGTCAGCACCGTTTTGGTGCGCTCGCGGTTGAACCAGGTCATGAAGCGCTTCTGCAGCCACGACAGCGACTCCCAATGGGGCCTCGACCCGTCGGGGAAGACGAATTCGCCGAACAGCGATTCGAAATAATAGCGGTCGTAATAGGCGACGTTCCAGAAGACGGCCTGGAAGTTGCGCGCGCCGGTGGGCTGGTTGATCGAGTAGACGATCTGCTCGAAGCAGTCGGTGATGATCTTGTCGATGGTGCGGCGCTTCTTCGAGAGGTCGACCACCTCGTCGGCATGCAGGTAGTAGTCTTCGCCGTACTCCAGGCCGACGAAGTAGTTCATGTACATGAGGAACTCCGGCGTGGCGCAGGCCCCCGAGAGCATCGACGAGACGATGAATACCATGTTGACGAACCCGCCGCAGAACGACTTGAGGTTGGTGGGACGCGTGGAATTGCCGCCGATGGAGAGCGTGCCGCCGAGCAGCCACGGATACATGGTGATCGAGGCGCAGTAGTTGGCCATCGAGGTCTCGTCGTTCTTGTAGATGAAATGGTTCTGCAGCAGGTAGAGGTAGCGGTCGGAAAGCTCCTTGCCGTACATCTCCTTGATGCGGTCGGTCAGGAGGCGCCGGTTGAGACGGATGAAGTTCTGCTTCGGGAGCTCGCCGATCAGGGTGGCGATGTTCTTGTTCTCGACGTTGGCGTTGGCGTCGTACTTCGAGCCGGTCGCAGGATTCGAGGCGTCGCAGTAGGAGGTCAGAAAATCGAGTTTCTCGCGCGTCTCGCGGTCCTCGGAGTGCTTCTGCCGGTAGAGGATGTAGCTCTTGGCCACAGCGAAGCAGCGCTCGGCCATGAGCGCCACCTCCACCTGGTTCTGAATCTCTTCGACCGACATGCCGTCCGAAACGCGCACGCGGCTCAGCACCGCAGTCAGATCGTCGTCCGTGGCATAGCCGCCCGCTGCCAGAAAGGCCTTGCTCACGGCCCGCTTGATCTTCTCGACCGAAAACGCCTCGCGTTTGCCGTCGCGCTTGATGATAGTAAGTTCCGAAATACCCATATCTCTCTTATTATATAATGTCATTCCAGGCCTCTATCGGCCTTGCCCCGTCGCGTGCCGGATCATCCGCAACCCCCTTTTCCCTTGCGCTTTTTCGCTCGGGAAACGGCGGTATCCATCTTCGGCCGTTCGCTGAGCAGGCACGGGAAACCGCACCGCTCCGAACACCCGCTCCGGCCGCTCCCTCCCGGGTCAGACCCGCCGTTTCCGCAGCGCGGAAATTTGCGGCTCCGTACTCCCGGCGAACACCCCGCTGCCGGCACCTACGGTGCCAAGCGAACGCATTCCGACATGCCGCCGGCCAATCGGCTCCGCCCGTCAAGGCGGAACGACGATCTTCGATTTTTCACACTTAATTTTCTGCACCGGCACCGCGTCCTTCGTCCCGAGGAGGGCGGCCCCATCCGGCAAGGCAGGTCTTCTGACTCGTTCCCTCTGCACGCCTTCCCGCCCCGGCGGGGCAGTGGCTCCAAGAGTGCGCAGAGCATGACGGAACTCACAGCTACGGGCATAGTCCCTGATTCGCACAGGCGTTCCCTTTTGATCCCGGGCCGGCAGCCGCCGGCTGAGAACCTTGCACGGAACAAAAGTAGGAAATATCCGGCAGGCAGCCCAACGACGGCTCCTGTTTTAATCAACAATTTGTCGACAAAACGCCGGAACTCCGTTGCAACGCACGCAGCCGGCGGAAACGGGCACCGACCGCCGCAAAGAGAGACCCCGGAACCGCTCCGCGGAAAGAACAGCAGCCGACACAAGCGAAAAACCCGGCCGCCTGAAAAAGCGAAGTCCGCGGGTAACCGCGGACTTCGCATGACAACACCCTTTCCGGCCTCGTCACGCAACCAGAATCACTCCGAGCGACAACACCGAGATCAACACCCAGAGCACGACGCCCAGCACCAGCGGCCGCACCCCCACCTTGCGGATGACGCCGAGCGACAATCTGCCGCCAATCAGAAACAGCGTGGCCGAAAGCCCAGCGTGCGACAACCATGCGATCGCATCGGTGAGCACCGACGGCAGATCGACATAGGTATTGACCAACATGGCGACGATGAACCACCCGATGAACCACGGAATGCGGACCTTCACACCCTTCTGCCGGAAAACGACCATCGAAAAGAGCGACAGCGGAATGATCCACAGCGCGCGCGTGAGCTTGACGGTCGTGGCCACGAGCAGCGCCTCGGCGCCGTAGGCGGCTCCGGCGCCCACCACCGACGAGGTGTCGTGGATGGCGATGGCGGCCCAGGTGCCGAATTCGGTCTGCGAAAGACCGATCCAGCGCCCCGCCATGGGAAAAAGGAACAATGCGGCGGCATTCAGCACGAAGATCGTGGCCAGCGAAAGCGACGTCTCGTTCTCGTCGGCGTCGATCACCGGGGCCACGGCGGCGATGGCGCTGCCGCCGCAGATGGCCGTACCGGCCGAAATGAGGTAGGCGCCCTTGCGGCCGACTTTCAGCATGCGCCCCAGCACGACCCCGGCGAACATGACCGCCACCACCGAAACGATCGTAAAGAGCATACCGTCGCGGCCGGCAGCGAGCGACGCATGGAAGTTCATGCCGAAACCGAGCCCCACGACGCAATACTGCAACAACTTCTTGGAGACGCTTTTGCTCAGCTGCGCATAGGGGTTGCCCAGCGTCAGCGCGAACAGGATGCCCAGAAAAAGCGCCGCGGCCGGCGACAGGAAGAACGACGCCCCGAAAAGCGCCGCGAAAAGGATTTTATGCCAAAGGCCGTTCGATTCGAAATACATGGTCCGAAATTTACAATGAAGCGGAAACCTGCCGGAAGCCGCCTTTGCTCTCACGCACTCTCCGGGGGTTCGGCTGCCGGTCAATGAATAAAAAGTTGTCCGCAAAAATACTTCGCTGCCGGTTTCAGACAGCCCTCGGAGTTGCACGGCCCGCCCCCGCTTTTCACTTCTCACCTTTCACTTTTCGCCCCCAGGTAGCCTTCCTCGGCGAATTCGCGCACCGAACGGATGTAGTGGGCGATGGTCTCCTCCATCGAAACGAACGACTTGCCGCCGGCAGCATTCTTGTGGCCGCCGCCGTCGAAGTAACGGCGGGCGAAAAGGTTGACGTCCACATCGCCGCGCGAGCGCAGCGACACACGGATGAACTTGCGGTGGGCCAGGAACATGGCCGACATCTTCATCTTCTTGATGGTCAGCGCATAGTTGACGAACCCCTCGCTGTCGCCCTGCTGGAAGCGGAAGCGGCGCATCTCGTTCTCCATCAACGACATGTAGGCCACCGTGCCGTCCTCGATCAGCTGCATCTTGCGGTTGATCGCATAGCCGAAAAGCCGCGCGCGGCCCTCGGTATAGGCATTGTAGACGTTGTTGTAGAGCGTCGGAACATGAATGCCGCGCTCGACCAGCACGGCCACGGCACGGAAAAGCCCCGGCGTGAGCGACGAGAAAGCGAAGTTGCCCGTGTCGGTCATCATGCCCACGTAGAGCGCCTCGGCCATCGGCAGCGTGATCGCCTCCGCGCCGAACAGCGCCTCGATCAACCGGTAGACGATGTAGCAGGTGCTCGAAGCCCCGGGATAGGAGAACGCCAGGTCGAAACCCTCGTCGGGCGACAGATGGTGGTCGATCAGCACGCGGAAAGCCGTGGTGTTGGCAGCGATGGTGTCGCTCAGAATCTCCAGCCGCGAAAGCGAATTGAAATCCAGGCAGAAGATCATGTCGGCTTCGGCCACGGCCCGGGCGGCGCGCCCCTCGGTGTCGTTCTTGAAGATCACCACCTCGTCGATGCCGGGCATCCAGTCGAGGAAATAGGGATATTTGTTGGGCACCGCGCAAACCACGCTGTGACCCATGCCGCGTAGCACTTCGGCCCAGGCCAGCGACGAACCCACGGCGTCGCCGTCGGGATTGGTGTGGGAGACGATCACGACACGTTGTCCGGGGCGTTCGAGCACCCCGCGCAGGCGGTCGACCTGTTCGGTGGATAGTTTCATCGACTCGGGTTTATTTTCATGCGGTCCGTCCGCCCCGGCACAGCCCCGAAAGCGTTCGGTGCTGCGTTCGGTGTGGCGGGAACCGGTTATTTCTTACGGCTCGTCCTGCCGGGACATCGGACCGGACGGATCCGCCCCGGCCGGGAAAAGCCCCTCTTTGTCCGGTACAAAAGTAATAAAAAACTCACTCTTCCGAAAACTCCAGAATTCCGCCCTTCTTTCCGACCGTCAACTTCGCCTTGCGGCCCAGGAAGATGGCCAGGTTGAGCTTGTCGTGGCCCGCCGGGAAGCCGAAAAGCACCGGAATGTCCAGCGGCTCCAGCACGTCGGCGATCACCCCGTAGGAATCGGCGCCGAACTGTTCGGTGCCGGCCATGCGCGTGAAATCGCCCACCACCACGGCCTGCACGTTGCTCAGCGCCCCGCTCCGCAACAACTGCTGGAGCATGCGGTCGACGCGGTAGACATGTTCGTTGACCTCCTCGATGAACAGGATCGTCGGTTCTTCGGAATAGATATCCTCGGGCGTGCCGCATGCAGCGCAGAGCACCGTCAGATTGCCTCCGATCAGCCGGCCCGACGCCCGGCCCGTTCGGTTGGCGCTGTGGGGCGGCACCTCGAAACGCAGCGCCAGCCCGAAAAGCGCCCGCCGCAGCGATTCGATCGACTCCTCCTCTTCCCAGAAAAGCGACGAGCCCGGCATAGGCCCGTGGATGCTCTCCACACCGAGGTGCGCCAGAGCCAGGTGGAGCGTGGTGATGTCGCTGAAACCCACCAGCCACTTGGGGTTCCATCGCAGCTCCTCCAGCCGCAGCAGGGGCAGCAGCCGCACCGAACCGTAGCCGCCGCGGCAGGCGATGACCGCCCGGACCGACTCGTCGTCGATCATCTGCTGGAGGTCGGCGGCCCGGTCGGCGTCGGAAGCCGAAAAATAGGGTTTCGACGTATCGCAGCTGTGAGGCGAAAACTTCACGCAGAGCCCCCACGAAGCGAAAAGCTCGCGAATGCGCGTCGAATCGACCGACGCCGGCAGACGCCCGGCCGGAGCCACCAGCCCCACCGTATCGCCCAACCGAAGATAGGGCGGACGCACGAACCGGGGAGGCTCGCCCGAAGCGGACAGTACGGCAGCCGTCAATACGACGATAAACAGGATATGAATCGAACGCTTCATGAATCAGGCATTTTGCGGCGCACCAGCGCGTCGGGAAGGGGCAGCGACAACCGCATGAAACTCACGGCCGAACCGGCCAGCGCCGCGGCACCGGCCGCAAGCAAGGCCGTGCGGGGCGCATTGTCGGGAACGACATGGAACAGCAGGGCCATCGCGGCTGCGCCGACGGTCTGCCCCGTCAGCCGCGCCGTGGCCAGCATACCGCTGGCCGAACCGCTCCGCTCGGGCGGTGCCGAAGCGATCAGAATGCTGTTGTTGGGCGACTGGAACAACGCAAATCCGACTCCGCCGAGCGCGAGCCGCCACACGATGTCCCAGGTTGCCGGAGCATCGGGCAACCATGCCAGGGCCGCCAATCCCGCAGCCATCGCCGCAAGACCCGTGCCGCCGAGCGCACCGGCATGGATGCGCCCCACGAGCACGCCGGCGACGGGAGCCGCCACCATGATGACGGCGGGCCAGGCCGTGAGCAGGAGTCCGGTAGAAACATCGTTATAGCCGAACGTCCGCTGCAGGAAGAAAGGCAATGCGACCATCGAGAGCATCTGTGCCAGGTAGGAGCATACCGACGTGAGGACCGAGACCGAAAAGATGGGAATCCGCAGCAAGTCGATCGGCAGCAAAGGTTTCGGATCATGCAACTGACTGCGCACGAAGAAGAAACCGACGACCGGAAGCGCCGCTGCACCGGCGGCGAGCAACCGTCCGTCGACACCGTGAGAACACCCCTCGACCGAAGCTATCAGCAGACCGAACGTCAAAGCGTTCATCGCCATGTCGCGCCAACGGGGCTTGTGACCGACCGCCTGCACGGGATTGCGGGGCAAAAAACGCGAACTGAGCCACAAGGCGACGCAACCGACAGGGAGATTGACGGCAAAAAGCCACGGCCACGGACCCACGGAGAGGATGGCGGCCGCGAGCGCGGGCCCGGCCACCGACGACACGGCGACGACCGTAGCGTTGATGCCCATGCCGCGGCCCAACTGGGCGCGGGGATAGATGAAACGGATGAGTGTGGTATTGATCGAAGTGACGGCGGCGGCGCCGACGCCCTGCAACACGCGTGCGGCGACCAAAGCCGCGAACGAACCGGCCAAGGCGCAAGCACCCGACGCCAAGGTGAAAAGCAAGAGCCCGCCGACGTAGATGCGGCGGTAGCCGAACGTCTCGCCCAGCGCGGCGAAAGGAAGGATCGTGACCACGACGGCCAACTGGTAGGCATTGACGATCCAGATCGAATCGGCCGACGCGATGTGCAGTTCCTGCCCCATGGTGGGCAGAGCCACGTTGGCGATGGCGCTGTCCAACACCGAAAGCCCAACGCCGAAGGCCACGGCCAGAATAGCGCCCAGGCGGCGCGGCATGGGCAGTCCGTCGGAGGGAACGGGAGTATGTGCGGTGGTTGCGTTCATGTTGGCGCTGCAAACTTACAGCATAAAAGCGAAAGATGAAAGCATTTCGCGAACTACCGCCCGACTTTCGGACAAAAGCAACTCCTGCAGATGCTTGGACGCAGCGCACGGGAAAAGCCCAGCTGCGATTGTGCCGGTGGAACGGAGCGACCGAACTCGCAATAGTGCGCAGAAAACTGGCGTAGCAGCTGCCGACTTCTGCGGAGGAAGAGGACCAGCAGCTGGCCTCCCCGCCGACACCCGTCAGAACACCCGTCGACGTGTTGCGGTAGCCCGCAGCAGGCGCAAGGAGCAATCGCTATGGGGAATGCCGCGGAGAAAGCAGGACGATGACTTCTGCAACGAATGTCGGCGGCGTGCGGCTCGAGGAGCCGCACGGGCCGCAGCCTTGGCCCGCGGAGGCCCGCAAAAACATCCGTCTGTCGCCGGGCGTGCCCCGCAGGCTGCGTCCGAAATTACAACATTACGTGCAAAATAATCCATTGCCGCTAATTCCGCAGCAGACTGGTGTTATCAACTGGCGGCAACGCAGGTTGTTGAAAAGTGGAATTGCTGTTCTGTATTCGGTTTGCGAAGAAAGCCGGCTTTAGCCGTGCGAGCCGAAGCCCCGCCCTGCGGAGGCTCGCAGAACTCGCCCCGCGGGCTTCGGCACGAGAACACCTTCCGTACCTCTGTCAAAATCGGGATCGGCTGCAACTCGCCCGTTGTGCGAGTTGCAAAAACACAAACCGCCCAAAACAAACAATTTTAACTTGATATATCCTCCCGCGCCATTACGCTGCCAGCGGACTGCTGAATCTACTAACCACGCTGACAAGAGCCGTAGCCCCTGTCACTCCGGGTGTGAAGTTGCCTTTGCAAAAGTAAAGGTGAGAGGTGAAAAGTGAAAGGTTCTGTGTACAAAACTTTCTTCGGGCAGCTCACGCAAAGCGCAACCCCCGCAGCCGCCCCGAAAAATGCAGCATCGGAGATAAATGCAGAATCTCTGTGCGAGCGGACACTACAAAAACAACCGACTTGGGAGAAGAAGCGTCGGCCGCCCCGACAAAACACATAGCATTGTTGCCGAAATATGACGCGATAATGCCGGACTCGGGAAAGGGAGGACTCCCAAAAAGACACATAGCAAAGCAAGCGGAAAGAGTGTAAGAAACCGGCAAAGAAAAGTCCCGGTCATTCAACCTGCAATCAAGAACCTACAAAAATGCTCGGGACACGAATTCGAACGGTTTCTCCGGCTTCGGCAAAGCCCGTGCGAACCAGTCCCGATGTACGGTGCGAAAAAATTTCTGTAAATATTTTTGTTTATAAAATAAACTACTTTATATTTGCAAAAAAAGAACTCCTCTTAAAACCCCTTCCATATGAAAACAAAACCTCCCAGCGAAACGATCGCCCGCAAGATTCCGCGCCGCTTCGTCCGCCACGCAAGTACGTTCGTGAGCGTCTGCGTCTTTCTGGCTTTCGTCAACCGAATGACCTCGCCCGACCACTGGCGGCTCCTCTGGATCATCGCCGGCTGGGGTCTCAGTCTGGCAATTTCGCTTATCCACCACCGGATCGGCACTGACAAAGACGAACAATATTGAAGAATCTCTAACTTCCACCCTCAAATTCCCAACGCTATGAACAACATGCATCCCGAAGCCGCCGAGAGCCTGGCCCTCATCAACCGCATGATCGAAAACACCCGCAACCGGCTGAGCCGCAATTCGGGCCGTCCGTTCCTCATCTGGGGTTATACGACGGTGACCGTTTCGCTCTTCAACTACGTCGTCAACGTAACCGGCGGCCCGGTCGGATGGTCTTGGAGCTGGTTCCTGATTCCTGTCGTCGGATTTCTGCTGACGCGTCTCTTTCCCGCCAAGAAAAGTACGGAACCCCGCACCGAAATCGACCGCATCGTAAACGCCGTATGGGCAACCGCATCGCTGGCGCTGATTCCCGTTTTCGCTTTCGTCCTGTTCCACGGACTGTCGTACCGCGCAAGTCTTTTCGGGCTGATCGCTCTGATTATGGCCATCGCCACCACCGCTACAGGGCGCATCATCCGCTCGAAAATCTACATTGTCAGCGGCTATGCGGGATTGATTCTCACCCTGCTCTTCCCGCTCTACGACCGGTATCTGAAGCAGCTGCCCGCCGGCAGGATCGACGCAACGATGCTGAATTTCGAGATTCTGATTTTCGCAGGGGTCTTCATCGTCATGATGATCGTTCCCGGCCACATCTTCAACTATCGCTCGCACCGCCATGTTCAGTGAACTCGATCCGCTCCTGCACTCCGCGCTGCGGCTGGCCGTGATGTCGGTCCTGTTGGGCGTCGAGAGCGCCGATTTCGTCTTCCTGCGCGAGCAGACCGGGGCCACGGCAGGCAATCTATCGGTACAGCTCGACAAACTGGCCAAGGCGGGCTACATAACGGTCGAAAAGTGCTTCCGCGGCAAGATGCCCCGCACGGTCTGCCGCATGACCGCCACCGGGCGCGATGCATTCGCAGCATACGTCGCCGCGCTCGAAACGTACATCCGGAAGTGACCCGCCGCATCCGAAACGAGAAGCAGAGGCCTTGCGGGCCTCTGCTTCCTTTTATACTACATTACAGACTACTCGTTCGCGGAAAGTTTCTCGTTGAGTTTGACGATCTGCTTTTCAGCCTCGGCGGAGAGATTGGCGGCTTGCTTCTCCGCTTCGGAAACGAGCTTGTCGCCCGCCTTCTCGGCAGCCAACTTGGCCAAAGCGCCCTTCTTGGAGGCTTCCTCCACCAGTTTGTCGCGCTGGCTCTGCGCCGCTGAAACGAGTTTCTCGCCCGCTTTCTTGGCCTGTTCGCGCAGGTTCTCGGCCTGTTTGTCGATTTCGGCCCGCAGGTTCTCTTTCTGCTTGTCGACCTCCTCGGCCAGCGACTCGCTGCCGGTAAGTTTCTGAATCTGCTGGTCGACGACGTTCTTGATCGCCTCCTCGGCTGCCTCCTTGACACCCAACGTAACCTTGGGCGAGGAGAAAGTGCCGCCGATCTTGACGTTCAGCGTCTCCAGAACGCCGCCCGTAGCCGATGCCGGCATCGATACTCTGGCCGTATAGTCGATGGTCCGGTCGAGCCCCGTGGAACCCGACAGATTGACGTCGGTGCCCGCCAGCTTCAGATCGAACGGCTGCGTAATGATGCGGCCGTTGCGGATGGCGAAGCGGATCGCCACGTCCCGGGCTTCGATCCGGCGCAACTTGTCGTTGTTGATCGCCTTGGCCAGCGCATCGAAAGCCGCGATGTTCTGTACACGGATGTTGGCCGAACGGATCTCGCCCGTGGCGTCGATCGACTGCAGATCGGGCGACATGGTCGAATCGAGCTTCGCGTTCATGTCGAGCGAGAGCGAGTAGTCGCCGCCGGTTTCGGCGAAGATCGGAACGAGCTGCCGCACCATCTCCAGTTCGTCGAACGTCTGTGCGAACGATGCTCCCGCCAGCGACAGATCGAGTTTCAACGCCGGACGCGCAGGATCGGCAGCCGTGGAGTAGCGCCCCGACGCCGACGCCTTGCCGCCGAAGAGTCCCATCGTGAGACGGTCGAGCGAGAGCGCACCGCCGGCCACGCGCATTTCGCCGGCCAGGTTGTCGATGGTCATCTTGTTGAAAAGAATCTTCTGCAGCTCGGTATTGAGCGAGAGATCGAGATTCTTGGGCACCTCGATCGCCCGGATCGGCTCCGCAGCCGGTTCTGCGGTCGCCGGGGCCTCCGTCTCGGAAGCGGGCATCGCCGCCATGATTTCATTGAGATCGAGCAGACCGGACCGGACGTAGAGACGCCCCGACAGCTTGTCGCCCCGCAGCAGATAGCCCAGGTAGCCGGTAAGCTGCCCCTTGGCCGACAGATCGCTGCGGCCCACCGTCACGCCCAGTTCGCCCAGCGTCATGGCGCGCGGCGTGATGGTCGCGGCGGCGCGCTTGAGGTGAACGGCCGGCAGATTGGGCACTGTGAGGTCGAGCTGCTCGACGACGAACGTACCCGAAGCGGCCATGCGCTCGTAACGCTGCTTCTCGATGTCGGACATGCGGCCCGAAACCTTGAGATCGGCCGTGATGATACCGCCCAGATCGACCTCCTTGTCGAGGGGATAGACTTCGCGGATCGCACCCAGATCGACCTTGCCGGCGACCGACGCGCGGAACGACGGATCGCTCACGATGTTGGCGGCATGGAACGTGGCGGCAAGCGAGTTGCCGGCCATGCGGAGCGAACATTTCGGAAGATCGACCACCGTGGCGTTCATCGTACCGCCCGGATTGGAGACTCCGGCGACGATCTCGATGTCGGTCACGGCTTTCGGCAGCGACGAATATTGGAAACTGCCGTTGTGCACCTCGCCCTTCACGCCGAAGGCGGGAAGCTGCGAACCGGCCAGTTCGCCCTTGGCCCACACGGCCAGCGAGAGCTCGCCCGAAGCCGAGAGGCTGCGGAACTCCTTGGTATAGAACGCCGGAATGAGCGACAGCACGTCCTTGAACTGGACTTTGCCGCATCCGGCCGAAACGTCCATGGCCACGGCGCCGTTCTCCTTGAGCTGGGCCCAGCCGTCGAGCGACAGGACGATGGCGTTCAGACGGAACGTATTGTCGGTGAAGGTAAATCGGTTGTTCTCCAGATCGGCGGCGATGGTGGCCTCGACCTCGGCTTCGGCACCGCTCAGCAGCGGCACGCCGCCCGAGACGAAACGGATGCGCGAGGCGTCGAGTTTCAGCGCGAGGTCGGTCCGTGCGGCCGACATGTCGCCCCGCAGCCGCAGCGACAGGGGCTCGGTGTAAAAACGCATGCGCGAGGAATCGTCCTCGTAGCGGATGCAGGCGTCGGAGATGCGGAAGTCGCGGATGCGCAGCCGGAACGCCGAAGGTTCCGACAACTCCTCCTCCTTGCCGGGAGTCTCCTCCGCGGGTTTCATGACATCCCAGTTTACGGCGCCGTCGGCCAGTTTGCGGGCGTGGAGCTCGGGCGAGGCGAGGATGATCTTGGTTACTTCGAAGCCCTCGTCGCCGAAGAGCGAAAAGAGATCGACGACCACCGAGATGCGCTCGGCGGCCGCGATCGTGTCGCCCTCGAACCTCCCGACGCCCACGAGCGTCAGCCCCCGGATCTCCAGCGACGCATGGGGCAGGTGGCGCAGCAGGCTGATGTCCAGTTTCTCGAAGTCGAGACGGGCCTGCAGCAACTCGTTGGCTTCGTGTTTGACGATCGCGGCGATCTTGCCCCGCAGCGCCATGGGCGCCACGATGGCGACGGCCAGCAGCACGGCGATGACCGCGGCCGCGACGCGGACGAATTTCTTCATTGCGAATTCGGGTTTTCGGCAGCATTTCCGCTGCGCTTTACAACACGCAAAGATATACGTTTTTTTGTTCATCCGGCAAAAAAAGCTACATTTGTAACATGGAAATCTCTTTGCGCGAACAGCTTCTCGAACTGGCCGATCCCCGCTACCGCGACTTCAGCGCTTCGCTGACGCCCGGTGCCGGCAAGATGATGGGCGTGCGCCTGCCGCAGCTGCGGGCCATCGCCCGGGAGATAGCGCGCGGCGACTGGCGCGGCTGGCTCGCGACGGCCGAAGAAGAATACTTCGAAGAACGCATGCTCCAGGGACTGGTCATCGGCTATGCCCGCTGCGCGCCCGACGAGAAGCTGCGCCACGTGGCACGCTTCGTGCCCAAGATCGACAACTGGGCCGTGTGCGACTGCTTCTGCTGGCGGCTCAAGGCTGCCGAGCGCGAACCCATGTGGGAGTTCATCCGACCCTATTTCCGCTCTTCGCGGGAATACGAAGTCCGCTTCGCCGTGGTGATGGCGCTGGGCAACTACGTCGACGAAGAACACCTCGACACGCTGTTGGAGATTCTCGGATCGGTGCGCCACGAAGCCTACTACGTCCGCATGGGCGTGGCGTGGGCCGTCTCGGTCTGCTTCGTGAAGTTCCCCGGCCGCACGCGCGAGTGGCTGGAGCAAGCATGCCCCCTTAGCGACTGGACCTACAACAAGGCGCTGCAGAAAATCATCGAATCGTACCGCGTGAGCCCCGACGACAAAGCCGTCGTACGGGCGCTGAAACGCCGCAAACAATAAACCACCGCCAACCATGCGCAGACTGGTCATCATCCCCACCTACAACGAGAAGGAGAACATCGCAGCCATGATCGACAAGGTCCTGTCGCTGCCCGACGCCTACGACATGCTCGTCATCGACGACGGATCGCCCGACGGCACCGCCGCCATCGTCGAGCAGCGGCAGCAGCAACATCCCGACCGCCTCCATCTGATCCGCCGCACCGGCAAACTGGGGCTCGGCACGGCCTATCTCACGGGCTTCCGCTGGGGCATCGAACACGGCTTCGACTACATGTGCGAAATGGACTGCGACTTCTCGCACGACCCCGACGACCTGCCGCGGCTGTTCGGTGCCGCCGCCGGGGGCGCCGACGTCGCGATCGGCTCGCGCTACGTGAAGGGGGTCAACGTCGTCAACTGGCCCATGTCGCGGCTGCTGATGTCCTACTTCGCCTCGAAATACGTGCGCTGGGCGACCCGCATGCCGGTGTGCGACGCCACGGCCGGATTCGTCTGTTATTCGCGCCGTGCGCTGGAGACCATCGACCTCGACCGCATCCGCATGAAGGGCTACGGATTCCAGATCGAAATGAAATACACCGCCTGGCGTCTGGGACTGACGCTGCGCGAGGAGTCGATCATCTTCGTCGACCGGCGCGAGGGCACCTCCAAAATGAGCGGCGGCATCTTCGGCGAAGCCTTCTTCGGCGTGATGAAGCTGCCTTTCCGCAAAATCCGCCCCCGCATCCGATGAACCGCCTGGCCCCGGCGCTCCTGGAGTGGTATGCCGGCCACGGACGCGACCTGCCGTGGCGCCGCACGCGCGACCCCTATCTTATCTGGCTTTCGGAGGTGATTCTCCAGCAGACGCGCGTGGCTCAGGGCATGGACTACTACCTGCGTTTCACGGAGCGCTGGCCCCATGTCTGCGCGCTGGCCGCCGCTTCGGAAGACGAAGTGCTCAAGATGTGGCAGGGGCTGGGCTACTACAGCCGCGCCCGCAATCTCCATGCGGCGGCCAAGAAGATAAGCCAAGAATTCGACGGCATTTTCCCTGCCACGCAAGAGGCTGTACGCTCGCTGCCCGGCGTGGGCGACTACACCGCCGCGGCCGTCTGCTCGGCAGCCTACGACACGCCCTGCGCCGTACTCGACGGCAACGTCTACCGGGTGCTGTCGCGCCTTTTCGACGTGGAAACCCCCATCGACACCACGGCAGGACGCAAAGCCTTCCAGGAACTTGCGCAATCGCAGCTGGACACCGCCCGGCCGGGATGCTACAACCAGGCGATCATGGATTTCGGAGCCCTCCAGTGCACCCCGTCGCAACCCCGGTGCGAGACATGCCCGCTGGCCGGCCGTTGCCTGGCTCTGGCGGCCGGCACCGTGGCCGAACGCCCCGTCAAGCAGAGCAAAACCAAAGTGAGCGACCGCTGGTTCAACTACCTGCACGTCACCTGCGGCGACCGCACGCTGCTCCGGCGGCGCGGGGAGCGCGACATCTGGCAGGGACTCTACGAATTTCCGCTGATCGAAAGCCCGCGCCCCGCCGACTTTGCGGAACTCGCCGCACAATCATATTTCCATGAACTCTTGGGCGATGCGCCGTGGCGCCTGGTGCGGAGCGTCGCCATGCCCCGCCACCAGCTATCGCACCGCACGGTCCACGCCGTCGTGCATCGCATCGAGACGCCCGTGCTGACCGCGGCGGCCGAACGACTGGCCGTCGACACCGCATCCGTCGGCGACTATGCCGTGCCGCGGCTGCTGGAACGCTATCTGACCAAGTACCAGATGTAGGCGACGTAGATCGCCACGAAAATCGCACCTTCCCACCGGTCGACAGCCTTGCGCCGGAAGGTGAAGGCCGCGACGAACAGCAGCAGCGAACTGAGCACCACCATCGCCACGTCGAGCGTGGTGATGCCGCCCATGGTGAGCGGATGGATCGTGGCGCTCACGCCCAGAATCAAGAGCAGGTTGGCCACGTTGGAGCCCAGCACATTGCCCAGCGCCAGCCCGGCCTTGCCCTTGGCGAGCGAGACGACCGACGACGCCAGCTCGGGCAGCGACGTACCGCCGGCAACCAGCGTAATGGCGATGACCGACTCGCTGACACCCAGCTTGCGGGCGATGACGGTGGCATGGTGGAGAAACAGATCGCCTCCGTAGACCAGTCCGGCCAGCCCCACGACGATCAATCCGAGCGTCAGCCACCACGGTTTCGGCGGTTTGGCTGCCGTTGTCTTCGGCGCTCCCTGCCGTCCGGCGGCCCGGACGCTGTACCACAAAAAAGCCACGTAGAGCAACAACATGACGACTCCCTCGACCCGGCCGATCCGGTCGACGGTGCCGAGGTGCAGCAGCTTGTCCGACGCAAAGACGAAAAAGAGCAGCGAAGCACCGAATCCCACGGGGATGTCGCGCCGTATGTTGCTCTCGGAGAGCGCCAGCGGCCGGATCAGGGCGCAGATGCCGAGGATGACGAAGACGTTGAAGAGGTTCGACCCCACGATGTTGCCGACGGCGACATCGCTGTTATGCGCCGCGGACGAAAGCACCGAAACGACCAGCTCGGGCATCGAAGTGCCGATGGCCACGACGGTGAGTCCCACGATGAACTCGGGCACGCGGAAACGCTGTGCGAGAGCCGCCGCGCCGTCGGTCAGAAAGTTGGCGCCGGCAAGAATCAGCACAAGGCCGACCAGGAGAAGAAAGACGTTCATGACAACAGAATAAGACTTACGGCCATCAAGGCCATGCCCGTAACCACGCCGTAGATGGCGATGTGCGGCTCGCCGTACTCGCGGGCGGCGGGCAGAAGCTCGTCGATGGAGATGAAGACCATGATGCCGGCCACACCCGCCAGCACGCAACCCATCAACGTGGGCGACATGAAGGGCATCAGCACCGCCCAGGCGAGCAACGCCCCGACGGGCTCGGCCAGGCCGGACAACAGCGAGAGGCGGAAAGCCCGCTTGCGGTCGCCCGTGGCATAGAAGATCGGTATCGAGACGGCGATGCCCTCCGGAATGTTGTGGATGGCGATGGCCACGGCGATGGCGACACCGAGGGTACGGTTGTCGACCGCCGTGGTGAAGGTGGCGATGCCCTCCGGAAAGTTGTGGATGCCGATGGCCAGCGCCGTCATGATGCCCATGCGCATGAGCTTGGGGTGGCAGGGCCGCGCATCCATCTCCTCGACCGTATGCGCCTCGTGGGGATTTTCGACCTTGGGGACCAGACGGTCGATGATGCCGATGAGCAGGATGCCCCCGAAAAAGGCCGCGACCGTGCAGACCGAGCCCCACCGCTGGCCCCACACCTCGCCGAGGGCGGACTCGGCCTGGCTGAAGAGCTCGACAAACGAGACATAGACCATCACGCCGCCCGACAGACCCAGCGAAAAGGCCAGCAGGCGCTTGTTCGTGCGCCGGGCGAAAAAGGCCAGCGCACTGCCTATGCCCGTTGCGAGACCCGCCCCGAGCGTCAACAGAAAAGGTATGAGAAACTGCGTTTGCATGGTGTCTTCCAATGGCAAAGATAGTGCAAGGCGAGCGCAGAGACAAATTTATTCGGCTATGCCGAGCCGCAGCCTATCGAAACCGCGACTTGTTCGCGGTAAAGAACAGTGCAAGGCGAGCGCAGAGACAAATTTATTCGGCTATGCCGAGCCGCAGCCCGCCGGAACAATGCACAATGTACAATGCAGAATTCACAATTAATAATTTCGCTTCGTGGCTTCGATTCCCCAATTTGTCATTCTGAGCGAAGCGAAGAATCTATAATTCGCGCAAACTTCGTAAATGAGGAGAAAGGCAAACGATTTCGTCGTCGCTCTTGTTCGGCTTTTCGGACCGTTCGGGCCGAAGCCGGCGGAGCGAGTGCTGCGAGCCTCCGCAGGGCAGGGCTTCGGCTCGCCCGCCTCAACAAAATCCAAACTGCGTTTGGTTTTGTATTCGGCTTATTCGACTTTGGCTACGCCCAAGATACTTTCGCCTCGGGAATGCTCAAATAAATTTGGCATTCCGCTCGGCTTATTCGTATCTTTGTCCCAGCAAACAAATCTACCTGTCATGCGAAATATTCTGACCATGCTGACGGCCCTGCTCGTCGCAGCGACGGCAACGGCCCAGACCGCAACATGGACCCACCGCGTGGAACCCCGCGGCGAAGGGCTCTACCGCATTGTCCTCGAAGCCTCGATCCCGGATCGTTACCACATGTACGACATGGGACCCTACGTGACCGACGGACCCAACGCCACAACGATCGTCTTCACGCCCGGCGAGGGCGTGACCCTGGAAGGAGGCGTGCAGATGCTCACCGTCCCCCACCGCTACCACGACGAGATGTTCGACATGGAGATCGGCACCTTCGAAGGCTCGGCTTCGTTCGCACAGGACGTACGTCTGACCGGAGCGCAGGGCAGCGTCGGCGCAACGCTCGAATGGATGCTCTGCGACGACCGCAGCTGCACGCCGCCCGACGACCTGCAGCTGACGATCCGCATTCCGGCCGACCCTGCGCCCGCAGCAGGCACCCCCGCCGTCACCGACGGAGAGGACGACACGGCCGAACCGGCCGCCGACACCTCCGCTCCTACCAAAGACACCGCCGGCAGCAGCCCGGGCCTCTGGATGCTGATCATCGAAGCGATCCTGTGGGGCTTCGGCGCCCTGCTGACGCCCTGCGTCTTCCCCATGGTGCCGATGACCGTCTCCTACTTCCTCAAGGGCGAGGGCGGCCCGGCCATGGGACGTCTGCGCGCAGCGCTCTACGGGTTCTTCATCGTGGCGCTCTACACGCTGCCCATCGCAGCCATCATCCTCATCACCCGCGCAGTGGGCGGTGAAGCCGTGACGGCCGACATCTTCAACTGGCTGGCCACGCACTGGCTGCCCAACGTGATCTTCTTCATCGTCTTCATGGTCTTCGCCGCGTCGTTCTTCGGCGCGTTCGAGATCACCATGCCCTCGTGGATGGTCAACAAGGCCGACGCCAAGGCCGACACCAAGGGGCTGGGCGGCATCTTCTTCCTGGCGCTCACGCTGGTGCTGGTGTCGTTCTCGTGCACGGGCCCCATCGTCGGTTCGGTGCTCATCAAGTCGACCCAGGGCGAGTTCTGGGGCCCGATTATCACCATGCTGGCTTTCTCGGCAGCCTTCGCCCTGCCCTTCACGCTCTTCGCGCTCTTCCCCTCGATTCTGAAAAAGCTGCCCAAGAGCGGCGGCTGGCTCAACTCGGTGAAGATCGTCATCGGATTCATCGAGGTGGCGCTGGGCTTCAAGTTCCTCTCGGTCGCCGACCAGACCTACCACTGGGGCCTGCTCGACCGCGAGATCTACCTGGCCGTGTGGATCGTGGTCTTCTCGCTCCTGGGGCTCTACCTGCTGGGCAAGCTCCGCTTCGCCCACGACAACGACACGCCCACATTGGGCGTAGGTCGACTGGCGCTCTCGATCGCCGTCTTCACGTTCGTGGTCTACATGATCCCCGGCATGTGGGGCGCCCCGCTGAAAGGGCTATCGGGCTACCTGCCGCCGCTCACCTCGCAGGATTTCGTGCTGACGCCGGGCGGCGCCCATGCAGCGGCAGCGCCGACGACCCGCAAGTATGCCGACTTCCTCCACCTGCCCCACGGATTGGAGGGCTTCTTCGACCTGCAGGAGGCCGAGGCCTACGCCGCGCAGGTCGGCAAACCCCTCTTCATCGACTTCACGGGCCACGGCTGCGTCAACTGCCGCGAAATGGAGTCGCGCGTATGGTCCGACCCCGAGGTGCTCGCCATTCTCCGGAACGACTACGTGATCTGCGCCCTCTACTCCGACGACAAGAAGCAGCTGCCCGAAAGCGAATGGGTCACCACCGACTCGGGCAAGGTGCTCAAGAGCCTGGGCAAAATCAATTCCTACTACGCCCGCAAGAACTACGGCGTCAACGCACAGCCCTTTTACATCCTGCAGGGCCGCGACGGCCAGGAGCTGGTGCCGCCGCGCGGCTACGATCTCGACATCGCGGGATTCGTGCAATTTCTGAAAAGCGGTCTCGAAGCCTACAAAGCGCAGCGCTGACCGCACCGGCCGCAATACGAAAGCCGCGGCCCGAGGGGTCGCGACACAAAAAAAAGCCTGCATCCGCAAGAGGGTGCAGGCTTTTCGCATTCGGCGCGTCTACTTCGTGCTGCGGGAAGACGAAGCGCCGCGCGACGACGTGCTTTTCGAGGTCGTGCGTGCGGTGGTTCGGCCCGTTGCCGGCTTGGAGGTAGACTTGGCCTCAGTGGCCTTCGAGCGATGACTGGCGGCAGTCGTGGACTTCCCGCTGTGCGAAGAAGCAGTGCTCTCCTTTTTGGTGTACTCTTTCATAGTCGTTCAAAATTTGATGACACGGAAAGTCCTGCAAATAGCACGCCGAAAATGGAAGAGTAGCACAAATTCACGATTGCAGGCCGTCCGGAGCGGCCCGGCGGACACGCTCCGCAGCAGCCGCTCCTTAACAAGCAGCATTGCGAACTACGAATTGTGAATCGTGAACTGTGAATCGTGAATTGCAAATCGTCACCTCCGCCCCTCGGCCTCCATCTGCGCCCGCGACCTGGATTTAGTGACCAGCCACACACCCGCGAAGACGCAGGCGGCAGCCACTCCTTTGGCCGGGCCGAACGTGTCGAGTCCGACAAGGACCGTGAAGACCACGGCGACGACCGGCTGCACATAGTTGTACATCGAGACCACCGTGGGGCGGAGGAAGCGCTGCCCGACGGGCACCATCAAGTAGGAAACGAAGGTCGAACATACGACCACATACCCGATGCCGCCCCACGTAGCCGGTTCGAGGGCCCCGTAGTCGACCCCGGCCAACGGCCGGTAATAGATCGCGGCGGCCGACACGGCGGCGAAAAGAAACATCCACTTCATGGTGGTGACAGGCGAATACTTCACAATCGTGTCGCGGAATGCGGTAAGATAGACCGCATAGCTCACGGCGCTGACGATGCAGAGCGCATCGCCCATGACGCTCGACGCCTGCCCGCCCCCGTGCCGGCTCAGAGCGACCAGCAGCAACGCGCCGAAGCAGCCGAGCGCCACGCCGCCCGACTTGAGCCACGTGATGGGCTCGCGCAAGAAGACCGTGGCCAGGACCATCGTGAGCACGGGAACGATCGTGGCGATGATCGACGAATCGATGGGCGACGTGAGCGACAGCCCCCACAAAAAGAGCATCTGGTTGAGCTGGATGCCGAACACCGAAGCGAAAAACAGGGCTGCCATATCGCGGCGCGACACCCGCTCGCGCGGCAGGAAAAGCGAAGCGGTCCAGAAAAGCAGGCAGGCGCCCACCATCCGGTAGGCGCTCAGCGCAAAGGGATCGACACCGCCCGGATTGCTCTCCGAGACCAGCACGCTCTTGCAGATGGGAGCGTTCAGCCCCCAGACAATGTTGGCGACCCACAAGGCCGCATGCCCTTTCAGTTTACCTTTGTCCATGATTGTTTTTTCGATCCGGACCCGACAGACAAGAGAAGGTCGCCGATTTCCGCCAACCCCCATTGCCTACCGACATCCGTCGGAACAATGGAGTTCTGCTGCGCTTCCGCGACAACGGTTCCGAGCATAAATTGCGAATCCCCGAACGACAAATTGTGAATTGAAAATTGCGAACCGTGAATTACGGACCGCTCTACTCCGCCAGCAGCTTCTCGCGCCACGCATCGGGCACGCGGCGGCTCTCCTGCGCGGTGAAATCGAAAGCAACGAGCACCGAACGGCTCTCGGTGCGGACCTCACCGTCGACGACGAGCTGCTGGAAAAGCGTCATGCTCTTGTCGCCCACCCGCTCGCAGCAGGTAGTCACCCGCACGTCGTCGTGCATGCGCACCTGTCCGATGAAAGAGGTGGACGTCGAGACCGTCACCACGCGCAGATCGCCCGTCAGCACCCCGGGGCCCAGTATCTGCTCGTAGAAATCGCTCTTGCCGACATCGAAATAGCTCTGTTGCGCCACGTTGTTGACGTGCACGAAAGGGTCGATGTCCGAAAAACGCTTCTGGATCGGAGTAACAAGCGTGCGGGCCATCACTCGCGGATGATTTTCACCTCGCCGCCCTCGCCGAACGCGATGATCGACGAAGCCTTGCGGGTGGGTTTGCCCTCGAAACGGGGATTGACTACGAAATCGACCCCGTCGACGATCTCGCGGGCGACCTCCGGCAGTCCGACGGGTGCGCACTCGCCCGAAATGTTGGCCGACGTCGAAACCAGCGGCCGCCCCAGGGCGCGGAGCAGCCGGCGGCAGAACTCGTGGTCGGGAACCCGCACGCCGAGCGTACCCTCATCGGGGACGAGGTTGTCGGCGACGCCGACGGCACCCGGCAAGATCAACGTCAACGGCTTGGAGGCCAGCTCCATGACTTCGAACGCGATACCCGGCGCCCGATCGACATAACGCACGACCATGTCGGCCGAGGCGCAGAGCACGAGCATCGATTTCTTGTTCTCGCTTTGTTTGAGTCGATAGATTTTGGCCACGGCTTCGGGGTCGGTAGCGTCGCAGCCCAGCCCCCACACTGTGTCGGTAGGATAGAGGATGATTCCGCCCCGGCGCAACACCTCGACGGCCCGGGCGACCTCCTGGTCCATGGCGCCCGGCTGCTGCGCGGCCGGGGCTTTCTTATCCGATTTATAGTTTTTCATCTCTGTAACGTATCCGAACGCCTCGCGCGCACGCTCCGGCGGCAAGGGTTGTTTCCGGCGTCTGTACGCCAACCTGTTTTAGGGAAATAGCGGTCGCAGCTTCGGGCAAGCGGCAATGCGTACGCCTTGACGCCACCGGCCTGCACTTCAGCGGAGATGCCGACGGCCGTACCCGTCACTTTCGCACCATGCCGGCCTGCACAGCAATCCTCAGAAATACCGCCGCACCTTTCGCCGACCTCTGCAAAGGGGAACGGAGGGCTAACGGTCGTAGCGCGTTGACGGTCGACTATTCCGCAGGCAGAATCTCGATCCAATAATCGTCGGGATCGGCGATGAAGTAGAGTCCCATGTCGTGGTTCTCGTAGCAGATGCACCCCATTTCGCGGTGGAAAGCCCGCACGGCGTCGTAGTCGCCGGCGACACGCATGCAAAGATGGCTTTCGTTCTCGCCCAGCTCGTAGGCCCCCGCATGGTCGCGCAGCCAAGTGAGCTCGAGGCGGAATCCGCCCGCTCCGTCGCCCAGGTAGACCAGCACGAAACTGCCGTCGGCAGCCTCCTTGCGGCCGACCTCCTTCAACCCCAGCGCCCGGTCGTAGAAAGCCAGGCTGCGGTCGAGGTCGGCGACGTTGATGTTGAAATGGTCGAAACGGCTTCTGATCTCCATCTCCCGGCGGCTATTTCATGAATACCTCGGCCGAGCCGATGGCACGCCCCTCGCAGTAGAGCTGGATGCGGTAGGTGCCGGCCGTGAAGCCCGAACTGTTGAAGTAGATGCCCACCTCGAGGTCCTGGTTCTGGTAGTCCACCTCGCGCATGGCCGAATAGGGAATGCGCTCGCCCTCGAATTCGAACGTAGGCGTGGCGTCGGTGGTCAGCACATAACCGTCGGGCGAAGTGATGCGCACGTAGATGGCCTTGTTGCCCGGCGTGGCCAGGTCGTTGGCCGAGAGGATGAAGTCGACGCGCAGGCGCTTGGCGTTCTTGATGCGCGACACGGGCTTGCTCTTGTCGTTGAGTCCCGCCATGACGATGTCGCGGGCGCGGATGACCGAACCCACGCGCACCTTGTTGTTCAGCTCGGCGGCCTTCTCTTCGGCCATGTCGGCACGCAACTGCGCCGAGGTGATCTCCTTGCGGAAGGAGACATTCTCCTCGATGAGCTTCTTGTTGAGCGTGTTGAGCGAATCGATCTGCTTGATGTAGCCGAGCATGATCGAACGCAGCGTTCCGACCTCCTTTTCGTATTGCTTGATTTTGGCGAGACTCCACGAACGCTCCTTCTTGAGGCGCGCCATCAGCGAATCGGCACGCTCGCGCTCATAGGTCAGACTGGCCGAGATCGTGTCGTTGGTGATCCGGAGGTTGTCGAAATCGTCCATCAGGTGCCCCAGGTCGCTCTGGATCGAGTCGCGCTCGACCTGCAACAGCTGGTTGTCGAGCATCTGCTGGCGGTGGATGCTGAAATAGAGCGCCGAAAGCGCTACCAGGATCACCGAGAGAATGATTATCACGATGCGGTAGCCGCGGATCGACTTGGCCGAATCGGCCTCCTGCGTCGGGTAGTCGTCATCCTCGAAGTCCGAGGGGTCGTATCCCATTCTGTCCTCTTTCATGGTCTGGTCTGTTGGCAACTTTTTGCTTGTGGCGGTAACATCTTTCCTCTCCGGCACCGTTCCCCGGGACGCGCTCCGAGCGAACGGACGCGGCGGCCGGGCAATCGGACGGCACCTCTTCCGGCGTACCCCAGCAAAACGGGGGCCGATTTCGGAAATGCAGCTCCGTCAGGAGCTCCGGACACAATGTTATCTACGCGCAAAAATAAATAAAAAACCGGAGATTCCGCACTTCCCGGTGTGCGATTTGCATTTTTTATCCTATCTTTGCCAAAGATAAACCGCCGCTCAGGTTGCCGGAGTCCGGAATCGGGGTTCTCCCGCTCCTCGTCCGCCGCATGCCGGCCGGTTTTTCGATTCGCGGATATGGTGTAATTGGTAGCCACGTCAGACTTAGGATCTGATGCCTTACGGCGTGGGGGTTCGAGTCCCTTTATCCGCACGACCTATGACCGACGACCGGAAATATCCGGTCGTTTTTTATTAGGGGGGGGGAAGGCCGAAACGAAGACCGGACGGGGGAAGCGGAAACGCACGCGGCAGGAACCGGACACCGGAATTGCAAGAAACATAAGCGGCGGCCGAACAGCGGGACGCAGAATCCGGCACGCGAATTGCCGGGGAGGGAGCGGACAAAACCATACGCCATGAAAAACATCTCCTTACTGATCGAACGATCGAAAGAAGCCGTACGCTACTGGTGGCTGATGCTGCTGATCGGCATCGCACTGCTGGCACTCGGCATCCTCGTGTTTGTTTACCCGGCGCAGAGCTACACCGGAATGGCCGTTGTTTTCGGCTGGGTGATCCTGGCCTCGGGCATTCTGGAAGTGGTGCTCTCGACCACGAACGACCACTTCGTGACGGGCCGCGGCTGGATGCTGGCCGGCGGCATCATTCAGATCATTCTGGGTCTTATTCTGGTTTTCAACGTAGCGCTGTCGGCTGCGACGCTGCCCCTTGTTTTGGGCTTCTGGCTGCTGTTCCGCGGATTCAGCACCATCGGCCTGGGCGGCGACATGCGGGCGATGGGCATCGACGGCTCGGGCTGGACGATCGCCAGCGGCGTACTGCTGCTGCTCTGCGCTCTGTGGCTGCTTTTCCAGCCGCTCGTATTCGGCACGGCATTCGTACTGGTGTGGGTGGGCATCGGCCTGCTGTTCGCCGGCATCGCAGCTCTTTCGCTGGCATTCCAGCTCCGCAACTCGCACCGCTGTCTGGTGAAGGGAGACTGCTGACACCGCCGGCAATCCGATAACCGGGAGACTTCCATGCAGGAGGTCTCCCGGTTTTGTCTTTCCGCAAGACGAACGGAAACAACCTCGGTGCAGATGCTTGGACGCAGCGCACGGAACGCCCTGCTGTACGCCGCAGATTGGAAAACGGATACGCCCGGTCGAACTGGAAGTGGAGCCCGGCAGCATGGGCCGAAGTGGCCGAAAACGCGGACGAAGAGATAAAATTGCCGTGGGCTCCGACATTCGCCAAAACTCCCGATTCATCGGCGCGGTAGCCCGTAGCAGGCGTGTGAAGCAATCGCTCGGAGGAATGCAGTGGAGGATACAGAACAATGTTTTTTGCGACGAATGTCGATGCGTCGTTCGGCTCTTTTGAGCCGTGCGGGCCGCAGCCTTGGCCGGCGGAGGTCCGCAAGCGTGCCCCGCAGGCTGCGCCCGTTCCACCCCGACAACCCTACTTTGTCATTCTGAGCGGAGCGAATCGACGAACGCAGCGAGCGCAGGGGCCGCTTGCGGACTATGCCGAGCAAGGAGGAGAAAGACAAACGAAGTGCAGGCAAACATCTGTATCGTCAGCATACAGATTCTTCGTCGCTATGCTCCTCAGAATGACAAGCTACTGAATTGTTCGCAAACTCCGCGGCAGACTGGAATAAGCAACTGACAGCAACACGGGAAAGTGGAGGGAAAAGATGTTCGGGGCGGCCGCAGCTTGTAGAGATAAATACCGGCTTTAGCCGTGCGAGCCGAAGCCCCGCCCTGCGGAGGCTCGCAATACTCGCCCCGCTGGCTTCGGCACGAGAGCTTTTGCGCTACCGCTATCAAAACCGATAATTGCCTGCGAATTACAAAAACGCAGAACGCCAAAAACCGCCCAAAACAAACAATTCCTTTAACCCTCCCACGCCATTACGCCGCCAGCGGATTGCTGAATCTACAAACCACGCTGACAAAAGCCGTAACCTTTGTCACTCCGGGTGTGAAGTTGCCTTTTCAAAGGTAAAGATGAAAAGTTAAAAGGGAAAAGTTCAGGCGGGAAAATAAACAGCGCTATTTTCCGAGTCATCACACAACGTCTGCCATTCTGAGTGGACAATGCAAACCGGCCGCAAAGCAAAATGCCGGCAAGGCTCCGGACCGCATGGCCCCGTGAGACGAAACCTGCCGCCCGCACATCGCTGCAACGCAGAAGTCCCGAGTAAAAGACACGGAAAGGCCCCAGGCGACATCGGACCGCCGCCGGAAAAGATGAAAGGAACCGGCGGTCCGGCTCCTTTCCACATCAAAAATTAACCCTTAAAAATTATCTCCCGGCTGCAGAACTTCCGAAAGGTAGTGATGCAGATAATAGAGGTCCGCATCGTCCTGGATCACCTCTTTCAACATCAGTTCGTCGTCCTCGGAGATGGCTGTGTCGGAAACTTCCTTGTTGTCGATATCCTCCATAGGCAATCTATTTATGTTATACGAATAACGCTTCGATCCGGCGAATATTGTGCGGCAATCAGCACAAAACCAGATTTTTTTCCTTGATCATGCGCCGCAGATTGATCAGTGCGTAACGCATGCGGCCCAACGCTGTGTTGATGCTCACGCCGGTCTTATCGGCTATCTCCTTGAAACTCAGACACGAAAAGTAGCGCATAAGCACCACTTCGCGCTGCTCGGCGGGCAGCAGTTCGATAAGTGCGCGCACGTCGCACTCGATCTGATGCGCCACCATGCGGTCTTCGACCGTTTTCTCCGCGAACCGCAGCGTTCCAAGCACATCGTAGCCCGCTTCGGCTTCGGTGACGGTCTTGTTCTGACGCTGTGCACGGAAGTAGTCGATCACCTGATTGTGGGCAATACGCAGCACCCACGAGAGAAACTTCCCGTTGTCGGTATAGCGGCCCTCGTCGATCACGCGCACGGCCTTGATGAATGTATCCTGGAAAATGTCTTCGGCCACGTCGCCGTCTTTCACCATCATGCGGATGTAGTCGCGCACGCGGCGGCTGTGGCGTTCGATAAGCTGCGAAACGGCGTTCCGATCTCCCGAAAAATAGCGGTCGAGCAGCGCCCTGTCGCTCATTGATTGCACGTTCATACTCTTCTCCTAAATTGGTCTCAGAGTAGAATTCTTATCCGATAGGCAATTCGTTTTTGGTGTTCGAAGACAATGCCATGGCCCCGGAATCGGCTTTCCGGAGCGGCCTGGCGTTGGCAAGATAGATAATTTTTCCGAAAAAACCAAATCGCTTCTACTCCGTCCGGGCTCTTTTCCTCGGCCGGATCGTGCAATTACCATGCCGGAGCGGCGCACTCCGAAGCCGCCCTATTCGCTTTGCGCCGTGCATTCAAACACCCGCACGGACACCGAACGGAACAGACCTCACTTCAGCGGCTCGACATGTATGGCGATCATCGTCCCCTCGCCGAAACGGTCGCGCAGGCGACGCTCAATGTCGACCGTGAGGAGGTGGGATCGGGCCACGGTCATCGTTCCCGCCACCCGGACATGGATTTCGACCGCAATCGAGGCGCCGATGCGACGGGTGCGCAGGTTGTGCGGTTCACACACGGCGGGATCGGCCGTGACGATTTGCAGAATCTCCGCTTCCACGTCGGCCGGAAGCGACCGTTCCAGCAGTTCGTCCAGCCCCGCACGGACCAGATCGAAAGCGACCTTGAAGATGAACACCGCCACGACGAGTGCCGCAATCGGGTCGGCGATGCGCCAGCCCGGCCCCAGAAAATAGGCACAGGCAATACCGACCAGCGTACCGGCCGACGAGAGTGCGTCGCTGCGGTGGTGCCAGGCGTTGGCTACCAGACTCGGGCTGTCGACCGCACGCGCTGCACGGACCGTATAGCGGTAAAGAATCTCCTTGACAGCGATCGACACCACGGCCGCCGCAAGAGCCACACTCCCCGGACGCGGCAACTCACCGCCCGCGATTACCAAGCGGATATTCTGCACGCCGTTGGCCAGAATACCGGCCCCGACGGCCCCCAATGCAAGGCCGATAAGGATCGCGGCCAAAGTCTCGTACTTGCCATGGCCGTAGTCGTGGCCCTCGTCGCGGGGTTTGGCGGAGATCCGCGCAAAGGCGATCACCACCACGTCGGTCGCCAGGTCGGAGAACGAATGGACGGCATCGGCCACCATCGCCCCGCTTCGTCCGACGATTCCGGCGGCGAGTTTCAGCAGCGACAGTACAAGATTGACAATGAAACCTGCGAAAGTCACACGATAGATGCTGCGCTTACGGTTATCCGCCTTGTTGTGCATGGTCGAAATGATGTGAGGTTTTCCGAAAGAAGAAAATACCCAACCCGGGATACGGCGGAAACCGTATCCCGGGTTGGAAAAGCGATCGGGAGCATCCGGCCCGGACATGTTGCCGCAGCCGGTCCCGCATACGTTATCATTGCATCTGTTCGCGGACGCGCTGCCGGGGCAATCGTTCCCGCATGCGTTGCGGCCACAGCCGGTTCCGAACGTGCCGGAACGGCAGCCGGCCCCGAACTAATAGCTGCGGGCAAACAGCACGCGGCGATGCGACGGCTTGCCGGAGAAGACGCAGGTGCCCTCCTCGTCCTCGGCGTCGACCGGAATGCAGCGGATCGTGGCTTTGGTAGCCTCCTTGATGGCCACTTCGGTCTCGACCGTGCCATCCCAGTGGGCTGAGATGAAACCGCCCTTCTCGTCGAGCACGCGCTTGAACTCGTCCCACGTATCGACACGCGTAATCATCGAGTTGCGGTAGTCGAGCGCCTTCTTGAAGATATTCTCCTGGATGGTGGTCATCAGCCCCTCGATATGCCGGGCCAGCCCCTCCTGCGGAAGGGTCTCCTTTTCGAGCGTATCGCGGCGCACGAGCTCCACCGTGCCGTTCTCCATGTCGCGGCCGCCCATGGCCAGACGCACGGGCACGCCCTTGAGTTCGTATTCGGCGAACTTGAAGCCCGGACGCACATTGTCGCGGTCGTCGATCTTCACGCTGATGCCCTTGGCACGCAGTTCGGCGGCGATCGTCCCGAAGCGGGCGACGATTTCCGCCAGCTGCTCCGGCGTCTTGTAGATCGGCACCATCACTACCTGGATGGGCGCCAGCTTCGGCGGCAGCACCAGGCCGTTGTTGTCGGAATGGGCCATGATGAGGGCGCCCATCAGACGGGTCGAAACGCCCCACGACGTGGCCCACACATATTCCAGCTTGCCCTCCTTGTTGACATACTGCACATCGAACGCCTTGGCGAAGTTCTGCCCCAGGAAGTGCGACGTACCGCTCTGCAGGGCCTTGCCGTCCTGCATCAGCGCCTCGATGGTGAGGGTGTCCTCGGCGCCGGCGAAGCGCTCGTTGGGCGACTTGTGGCCCACCACCACCGGCACGGCCATCCACTCCTCGGCGAACTTCCGATAAACATGGATCATCTTCGTGGCCTCCTCGATGGCCTCCTCGCGCGTAGCGTGCGCCGTGTGGCCCTCCTGCCAGAGAAACTCGGCCGTACGCAGGAACAGACGCGTACGCATCTCCCAGCGCACGACATTGGCCCACTGGTTGCACAGGATGGGCAGGTCGCGGTAGGACTGAATCCAGTTCTTATAGGTATTCCAGATGATCGTCTCCGACGTCGGACGCACGATCAGCTCTTCTTCCAGCTTGGCGTCGGGGTCGACCACCACGCCCTTGCCTTCGGGATCGTTCTTCAGCCGGTAGTGGGTCACCACGGCGCACTCCTTGGCGAAGCCCTCGACGTGGTGCGCCTCCTTGGAAAAGAACGACTTGGGGATGAAGAGCGGGAAGTAGGCGTTCTGATGTCCCGTATCCTTGAACATCTTGTCCAAAGCGTCGTGCATCTTCTCCCAGATGGCATAGCCGTAGGGTTTGATGACCATACATCCGCGCACGGCCGAATTCTCGGCCAGTCCCGCCTTGACGACCAGGTCGTTGTACCACTGCGAGTAGTTGTCGTCGGACTTGGTCAGCTCTTTGAGTTCCTTTGCCATAATGCTGATTTGCGTTTTTAGCTTCTTTCGTGCCGCAAAATTAGAAAAAACGCCGAACAAACGGAAACGAAACGGCAATTATATGCTCCGGGACCCCGAAAATGCCGGGCACCCCGACCTCCGGCCCGGCAGACTACCCGGCAGAAACGGCCCGCCGCTTCCGGCACCCGCAATCGCGCCTGCTCCCGCCGCATGCGCGTTTTTTTACCATCCTCGATTGCATCTTGGATACTTCGCCTCAACAAAATCCGAACAAATTTGGTTTTGTATTCGACTTTGGCTGCGCCCAAGATACTCTCGCCTCGGCAATGCTCAAATAAATTTGGCATTGTGCCCGGTTTATTCGTATCTTTGACTTCGTCTTAGATACTCTCGCCTCGACAATGCTCAAATAAATTTGGCATTGTGCCCGGCTTATTCGTATCTTTGCCCCGGCACCGCCGCAGAGTCGGTGCCAGTCGATGGCATTTGGGCTATTGTTTTGCGAAGTGAAACGACCAATTTACAGCAAACGAACAATAGGCACTGCGAATGCCCTCGCCGTATGGCGTGGGTTGTGCTTATGTTTGCAGGGTGCTTGGTCGTACCTACTTCGCAATAAGCATGATCCACGTCCTCTGTTCCTTCGGACGGCTGCCTCCGACATCGGACGCGAAAAACCGGAGGAAGCCGAAAATCCCCAAGAGAGTAGGCATTCATACAATTCAAACTTTTTACACTATGAACTGGTTAAAGACCGCATTCAACGTGTTCGTCAACGCCGTTAAGGGTCAGTATTTCGACTTCAAGGGTCGCACGAAGATGATGGACTTCTGGATGTTCCTGGTGATCTACATCATCATCAACGTCATCCTGTCGATCGTCGACATCTTGTTGGCCGCCGTGCTGGGCTTCACGATCCTGTCGTCGCTCTTCCAGCTGGCCATGCTGTGCCCGCTGCTGGGTATCGGCGCCCGCCGCATGCACGACATCGGCAAGAGCGGCTGGTTCCAGATTATCCCCTTCTACAACCTCTACCTGTGGGCACAGCCCGGTCAGAAAGAGGCCAACAAGTGGGGAAATCCTGTGGAATAGGCCCTTTCCGGTCCGCACAACGCGGATCGGGACAGTAAGAAAGGCGTCCGACATTGCGTCGGGCGCTTTTTTTATGACCGGAAACGAAGCATGGCCCGGCAGACGAACCGGAAGACAGAAGGCAAGCGCCGGGCCGCGGCGCGTCTTTTTTGGCAATGCTTTTGCACTTGACGGAACACGCCGCAGTCCTTTCGGAACACGGTTCCGGGCCGGAAACCCGGACACCGACGGCAGGACCGCAGGCGCCAACCATCCGAAAACGAAAAAAAGACAAGCCTATGTTCTACCACTCCAAGGAACTCCAGTTCAAGGCGCGGGTCTCGAAACCCGATCCCCGCTTCGCACGCCTGCTGCTCGAGCAGTTCGGCGGCGGCAACGGCGAGCTGAAAGCCGCCATGCAGTACTTCGTGCAGGCCTTCGCCTGCCACAACCCCTATCCCGACAAGTACGATCTGCTGATGGACATCGCCACCGAGGAGCTGGGCCATCTGGAGATCGTCGGCGCCACGATCCAGATGCTTCTGGCGGGCGTCAACGGCAACCTGAAGGATGCCGCCGAGCAGAACGACGTATTCGGCGAAAAGACCTTTTCGAAAGACGACTTCATCCACGCGGCCTTCTCGGTCAACCCCCAGTTCGGCACGGTGACGGGCGGCGGACCCTGCCTGACCGACAGCAACGGCGCACCCTGGCAGGGCTCCTACGTCAACGCCAACGGCGATCTGACGGTCGACCTGCGATCGAACATCGCCGCCGAGTCGCGCGCCAAGATCGTCTACGAATACCTCATGCAGTTCACCGACGACAAGGACGTGCTGGCCACGCTCAACTTCCTGCTCACGCGCGAGGTGGCGCACTTCCAGCAGTTCGAAGCGGCGCTCGACACCATCCGTCCCAACTTCCCGCCGGGCGTGCTCCAGAGCGATCCCCGCTACAGCAACATCTATTCGAACCACTCGATGGGCGACGAAGCGCGCGGCCCCTGGAACGAGGGACGCAGCCCGGGTCTCGACGAAGAGTGGCTCTATGTCGAAGACCCCGGCCGTCAGGTCGCCGAGACCGACGGACTGACGCAGCTCCGGCCGCAGGGCACCTCCCGCACCGAAGCGTCGGTGCGCAGCGCCGACCGCAAGCTGAGCAAGGAGCGCAGCCGCGAAATCCGCCGCGCCACACCCGAGAGCAACCTCGAATGGTGCGAGTATCCCGCCGAAGGGGAGAAGAAAAAGGGCGGCGCATCCCGCACCCGCCGCCAGCCGGTCGAGCAAATGTAATGCGCACGCATCGGCCCGGCCCGCCGGCAACCGCCCGCCACCGGACCGACGCCCATTGCACCCTCCGAACCGCCCGCAGCAGCCGGGCGGTTTTTTCATGCGCCCATGCGGCATGCTCGCCCGCACTCCCCTACCGCCGCCCGCATTTATTCATATTCCAGGCCGGCTTCGCACCGGCCTGCCATCCTCACCCGGTCTCTTACACCGACTCCGCACGATGCCGCGAGGGAAAGCACGGCACCCTGCCCGGGCAACCATCCGCAGTCAACCCTGCACGCACACCGGACAAAAAACGATGCGCCCGGCCGAACGGCCGGGCGCATATTATACCTGCAACGGCACCGAAGTGCGGGTCAGAAGCGGAAAGCGACCGTGAGCGCCACGTTATGCCGCGCGAACTTGGTGCGGTAGACCGAGCTCTCCGAGAACTTGGTTTCGACGCTGCCGTCCGGCTGCTCGAACTTCTCGGATACATAGAAAAGATAGTAGTCGGTCGTGGTGTGGTTCATATACTGATAGGCCAGATCGAGCGAGCAGTAGCGCGACAGGGCGAAGCCCACGCCGGCACCATAATACACCGTCTTCTTGACAGCGGGCTGCGAAAGCACCGTGTTGTCGTCGCGGAGCATCGAGCCGCTGTAACCCCAGCCTGCACGCAGGGCCAGCGCCGGCGACACCTTCCATTCGGCGCCCACGCGCACGGTATTCGAACCCTTGAAACGGTTGCGGAACGTATCGTTGCACGTCGACTTGTAGTTGGAGCCCAGCGGGTTGCCATGCAGGCGGATGCCGTTGTACCAGTCGCGCTCGTAGTCCACCGAGACGATGGCGCGCTCGCCGAACGTATACGACACGCCGAACAGCGCCCGGGCCGGCGAAGTGAAGTTCCAGCCGTCGGGCTGTTTCTCCACCAGCAGCGGCGACGTCATGCCGTCGGTGCCCGAAGAGATGTAGCCCCGGTCGTCGGGCCGCACATCGGGATCGGTGTTGCGGTTGGCGAACGCCATGCCGGCGGCCGAACTCTGATACTCGCGGTCGAGCGAATAGACCGTCGGCGTATGGAACGCCGCACCGATGCGCAGCCCCGCCGTCGGACGCCACACGGCGCCGATCTTGAAATTGAATCCCACGCCGCGCGTGATCGCCGCCTGGTTGAGCCGCGCGTAGAGCAGCTGATAGTCGAGCGAGGGATCGACACCGTAAGGATGGGCCTCGCTCGGATCGGCGTAGCGGTACTCCTCGCCGTAGTCGATGTAAAGTTTCTGATGGATGTCCTGGATGCCGAGCGAGAGACCGAAATAGAACTTGTTCTCGATGTTGGCGCCGAACGCCAGCGTATACTCGCCTGCCGCGCCGCGGCTCTTGACCTCGGTGAAGTGGCCGATGTCGGCGCCGTTCCCGATCCACGTGGGCGACCAGTCGCCGTTGCGGTTCGGATCGTCGATCATGTAGGCCCGATAAGCCAGGGCGGCGTTCCAGAACTCGGGGTCGATGTCATAGAGGTTCCACTCGCCTTTGTTGTCATAGAAACTGTTGCGTGTGAAGCCGTTCCACGCCAGCTGCCGCGCAAAGACGTCGGCCACCGTACCGGCCTGTCCGTCGCGCCGGTAACCATAATTGTAGTTGAAGTCGGCGATGCGGTTGTAGCCGAAGCCCATCGTCAGCGAGACCATGCCCCGCGGCTTGTTGACCAGGTTGACCGCCACGCTGAAGTTCGAAAACGCAAAACGGCTGTTGGAGTTCTTGCCGTAGGCCGCCGCACCGGGCGTCGTACTGCGGCCGAAGGTAATCATAGGCGTAAAAGTCAGCTCGTTGCGGCGGTACATACCCAGACCGGCAGGATTGATCGCCAGCGACGAGGCATCGGCGCCCAGCGAGGTGAAAGCCCCCGCCATGGCCATGGCCCGAGCCGTGCCGAAGTTGAACTGCGTTTGCGAAAGCGAGAAGAGATCGGCCGGCGTCATCACGTCGCGGTCCATCAGCAGACCGCCCATATCGCGGTCGAAACTCGTCTGTGCCGTGGCACCGGCTATCGCCAGTGCGGCCCCTATCGTCAGAATGATGCGTTTCATGATGCTGTGTTGCGTTTAACGTCCTCCGGCATTGCGCGAACCGCCGCCCGAGCTTCCGCCACGGTTGTACGATCCGCCCGAACTGCCGCCCCGGTTGTAGCTGCCCGAGCTGTTGTTCGACGAACTGCCCCAGTTCGAATTGCTGCCGCGGTTGTAGGAACCGTTGTTGTTCGAACCTCCGCGGTCGTAGTTGTTGCCGCCACGGTTGTTGCGGTCGTAGCTGCCCGAACCGTTGTTGCGGTTGCCGCGCGACGGGGAAGTCACAGTTCCGTTGGGGCGCCGGCTGCCGCCCGACGAATTGCGCACGCCGAAATCGCCGTTGCGGTTGCTGCCGCGGTTGTAGGATCCGCCCTGTCCGGAAGAGTAGCCGCCCGGCCGCCGGTCGCCGCGGTAGTAACGCCCGCCCGACGGCGAAGTATTGGGATCGGCCCGATGCACGATGTTCGAGGCATAGGGTCGGTGGGGACGGTGCCAGCCGCCCCAATGGGGAGGTCCGGGATAGCCCCATCCGGGGTAGCCCCAACCCCAGTTCCAGCCGGGATAGTACCACGGATCATGCCATCCGAAGCTCCAGCCCCAGCTGCCGAACGAGAATCCCCAGCCATGGTAGGGCCGGTAGTTCCAGCCGTAGTACCACGGATCGACGTAGATCGAGGGGCGGCCCCAGCTGCCGAACATGGCGGTGATGTATTTGGGTTCGACCCACACCTGGTCGCCCATGACCATCACGTTGTAGAATGCCGGGTCGTAGGCCGACACATAGTTGAACGAATTGCCGTAGCGGAAATCGTAGTAGCTCGACGGCATGCGGTAGGTCGGCGACTCGAAGCCCCGCAGACGTCGGGCGTAGGCGCTTTCGTAGGTGTCGGCCAGCACCTCCTCGTAGGGATTTTCAGCAGACGTCGCATCGTAGTAGCGCCGCTGCACGGCGTTGGCTTCCGCCTCGGCCAGACGCGCCTCCCACTCCGCCTTGCGGGCTTCGGCCTCGGCTTTCCGAGCTTCGGCCTGGGCCTGCTGCCGGCGGGCGATCGCCGCCTTGTCGTGTACCGCATAAAGATCGTCGTTGCCGTAACCGGCCGATGCGAAATAAGACGATGAACACCCTGCCGACGTCATGGCCAGGGCGACCGCACCGAAGATGTATCCACGCTTTTTCATAACGCACATGGTTTTTGCGCTGTTCCTTTTCGTCCGAACGAAAATCATACCGCTTTTAGTATGTTGCCGGGTCGGACGGCGCAGGTTCGTTCCGGAGGAGTTCGCGGCCAGCAGGTTGCCTTCGCGGAGCCGGCTGTCGGGTACTTCCCGTCGACCGTAGCGGCGGCTTCGCCGTCCGGACCTCCGCATATGCTTCCCGCATTCGCCCTTCCTCCCATTTACAAAGGTAGCATTTTTTGTTGAATCCGCCAATTTTTCAGTTTCGCGCACCATTTCCCGTGCGCTGCCAAACGCTCCGACTTCTGCCGCGTCCGGCACTTTCGCAGCCGGCAGCGCCGCCCGGCAACGCATTCCGCCGGCCGCACTGTTTCTGCCCCGAATCGCGCTTCCGAACCTCTCGTCCCCTCCTTACCATGACTCTCGTTGCGGTCAACGAACTCGGGTTTCGGCCGCCCGACCCGGCATTTTGCATTTTTTTTCTTCGAAAAATGCGCGATAATGATTTTTTTGTCTATATTTGCAGTCCCGAAACGCAGATTTTTCGGGGACCGTCATTGGAGAGATGCCGGAGTGGTCGATCGGGCCGCACTCGAAATGCGGTGTACGGGCAACTGTACCGGGGGTTCGAATCCCTCTCTCTCCGCCAAAGTACAATGAAAAGAAAGGCGATTTCCTGTAAACGATTGGTTTACAGGAATTTTTATTTTCAGGCCAATAGAACGAAAGTGCATTTCGAGGCATATTCGTGGTGTCTTATTCGGTGTACCTGACAGGTGCCGAAAAAAGTACACCGAATAAGCAT